>Ga0209726_10000483_pt1 | contig 74505 bp, 65 predicted proteins | sample Subgrocontami54m_FD_187453 | JGI IMG/M metagenome (GOLD analysis project Ga0209726, IMG submission 187453) | Subsurface groundwater microbial communities from S. Glens Falls, New York, USA - GMW46 contaminated, 5.4 m (SPAdes) (version 3) | ecosystem: Environmental > Aquatic > Deep subsurface >...
GATCGTGGGGGTCGGCAAGGCGAAGAACGCAGCCACATCCTCGCCGCCGTCCCTCAGGAACAGCCAGTATCCGGCGAAGGCGAGGGCGCCGGCCAGCAGCACCGCAGCGGCAATCAGTCTCACGCTGCCGATAGTATCCGATCCGGCCGTGGCGTTGCGCCCGCCTAACGCCGGTGTTCCCGCACTGCGGCGACACACAGCAGAGCCGCTACCATGCGGTATGCGCGCCCTTCCCCCCGCAGCCATCCTGCTCCTCATCACGCTCGCGGCCGCGGCGTGCGGCGGCGGCAGCGGCGGCTCCGGCAGGGGGACGCCCGTCCCCGGCACAGGCGCGCGCGCCAGCGCCCAGCGCACCGCCAAAGCAGCGCTGGCCTCACCCGCGCCCTGCACCGCGCCACCAGCCCCGGCCCCAGCGGCCGGCGCCACGGGCACATCGAGCGCCGCGGCCGATGTCAACGGCGACGGCGCGGCGGACGACATCACGACGTACCTGCCTCCGTCCGGCGGCGCCTGGCGCGTGCGCGTGACGCTGGCATCCGGCTACGCGCTCGACCAGGAGATCGCGGATTCGGTCGTCGCGGTGCCCGTGCAGCCGCTCGGCGGGTATGACATCGATGGCGACGGGACGGAGGAAGCGTTCGTGGCGATCGGCGGCATCTGGGGCACCCGCATCATCGGCCTGTACGACTTCGACATCGCCACTTGTACACTCGCACGCGTCGTGACGGCCGATGGCGCGCCGGCGGCGTTCCCGGTCGGCGCGGCGGCGGTCGCCATCAGGGGGCTCGTGTGCATCAAGGCCGGCCCCGGCGGCCGTCCGGCGCTCACCCGCACGTCCGGGACATCGACCGACGGCGCCGCCTACGCCGGCGTGACCGAGACGTACACGCTCTCCGGGCGCCAGCTGTCGGCGGGCGCGACGACGGTGACGACGTTCACGGGCGCCGCCATCCAGGCCGCCGCCGGGCTGCACTGCGGCGCGCTGGCCGCGCCGTAGACACAGCCGCGGCCGCGCGGTACATCTGGCGCACTCGCGAAACCTGGCACCGCACATCCCCGGAGGGCGCATGGTGGACATCCGCAACATCGACGCGAACGGCATGACGTTCCGCTGCCGCGAGGCCGGGACGGCGGACGAGCCCGTCATCCTGCTGCACGGCTTCCCCGAGACCTCGCACATGTGGCTGCCGCTCATGGAACGCCTGGCGGCGGAGGGCTACCGCTGCCTCGCGCCTGACCAGCGCGGCTACAGCCCCGGCGCGCGCCCAGAGGGCGCCGATCACTACCGTTACATCGATACCGCGTCCGACGTCGTCTCGCTGGCCGATGTGTGGGGCGCCGGACGATTCCATCTCGTCGGGCACGACTGGGGCGCCGGGTGCGGCTGGGCCGTCGTCGCGCTGCATCCCGAGCGGCTGCTGAGCTGGAGCGCGCTGTCCGTGCCGCATGTCGGCGCATTCGGGATGGCGATCCGCCAGGACCCGGACCAGCGGAAGCGCAGCGAGTACGTCACCTTCTTTCAGCAGCCCGGCGCGGCCGAGGCGCTGTTCACGGCCAACGACTTCGCAGCGCTGAAGGGCATCTGGTCGGCCAGCGCGCCGGACGAGGTTGCCGAGTACCTGTCGGTGCTGACGCAGCCGGGCGCGCTCACCGCCGCGCTCAACTGGTACCGCGGCTCGCGCGGCATCGACCCCGTGGACGCGGACGTGACGTTCGGCGACGTGACGACGCCCACGCTGACGGTCTGGGGCAACCAGGACGTGGCCATCGGCCGCGCCAGCGTCGAGGCGGCGGCGGCGTACATGCGCGGCCCGTACACCTTCGTGGAACTCGACGCCGGTCACTGGCTGATCCAGGAGCAAACCGAGCGCGTCATCGACGAGGTGCTCGCGCACCTGCGGCGCAACCCCGTCTCGTGATACAGGACTAATGGCCCCTCGACGGCTCGCGCCTGCCGGACCTAGACTGAGGCGTATCGCCCGGAGGTGAATCGACATGCAACAGACCACGACTGAGATCAAGATCGTCGACGCGCGCCCCGAGCACGCGCCGTTCATCGCCTGGGTGATGCTGACGGCCGCGCGATCGCACGTCGAGAAGGGAATGTGGGACTTCATGGCCGGGCCGGACGAGGCGCGCACGCTGCGCTTCCTGGAGGCGCTGGCATCGACCGCTGAGCCGAACTGGGCGCATCACTCGATCTTCCTCGTCGCCGAAGCCGGCGGGCGGCCCGTGTCCGCGCTCTGCGGCTACTTCGACGAGGAGCACGGCACCGCGACGCTCGCGACGGCGCTGCCGCTGGCCGCCGAGGCGGCGGGCATGACGCCGGAGGAGATGGGCGCGAACTGGCAGCAGGGGATATCGATCGCGCTGGTCGCGCCGGACCACGTTCCCGGCGCATGGATCGTCGAGCACGTCGCGACGCTGCCGGAGTTCCGGCGGCAGGGCCTCGTCGACCGGCTGCTGGCGGCGGTGCTCGAACGGGGCCGCGCGCGCGGCGCCACCGTCGCCGACGTCGGCGTGCTAATCGGCAACGACCGCGCCCAGCGCGCGTACGAGAAGGCGGGCTTCCGGGTCATAGGAGAGAAGCTGAATGCGGAGTTCGAGGCGGCGTACAAGTGCCCCGGCATCCGCGAGCTGAGCCAGCCGCTGTAGCGGAGAACCCTAACATGGGGACGCCTCGCCCTCAGGGATGAAGAGGACGACGGGGAACCACAGATTTCACCGATTGCACAGATTGGGTTCGGGCGCTACGACATCTTTGTCCACGTCGCGCCGCTGTCGGCCGTCGTCCACATGCCCTCGGGCGTGACGAACGAGCCGTTCGCGGTGTCGGTGAACGTAATTGAATCGACCGGCACGCCGGAATCGAGGTCCGTCACCACGACCTCCGCCCAGTTCGTGCCGCCATCGGTCGAGCGCAGCAGGTTGTGGCCGGGGCTGCTCAGGCCGAGCCAGCCGTGGTCGGCGTCCGGGAAGAACAGCGCACTGACGCCGTTGCCGTTCGGCAGCTCGCCCACGCCCGCCTCGGCCGGAGGGTTGCCGAGCGTGGTGCGGCTGATCAGCGTCCACGAGACGCCGCCGTTCGTGGTGCGGAACAGGAACTTCTCGTTGCTGCCGGCCGCGGCGCCGCCGTAGCAGAACTGCCAGCGGTTGCTGGCGTCCAGCGCGAACGACTTGCCCGGCGCCAGCGCCTGCCCCGACAGCGACGTGCGCAGCGTGCACGCGTCGGTCAGCGACGGCGCGAAGCCCGACCATGTGACGGTGCCGCATCGATGGATCAGGTGCTCGCCCGGATAGCCGGCGAATTCATTGATCTCGATCAGCGCCCAGCGCGACTGCCGGTTGGCGGCGTTGTCCTGCATGATCATGAACTGGTTGACGCTGCCGTTGGTCACCGTCACGAGCCCGACGAGCGTGACGTCGGCGAGCGTGAACGCCTCGGGCGCGCCCTCCGACTCCGGACAGGCGAGGTTCGTGCGCGCGAGGTAGAGGTAGCCGTTCATCCCGTACGCGGGCGGATGGCCGAAGTCGTCGCCGCGCACGAACAGGTTGAGGAAGCCGGCGGGCGGCCAGGCGTCGCCGGTGTCGGGCGCGAACGCGCGCAGCGTCGTGTTGTCGGCGCCGATGCCGCTGAGGTCGTTGGCGACGTGCAGGTCGCCCTGCCCGACGAGCGTGCAGGACGCCGCCGCAAGCCCGGCGGCGATGAGCAGCAGCAGTGCGAAGCGGGCGAGTGCGGGGACGCGGCGGTGCGGGGCGATCATGCGGGTCCCTCCTGGATCGCTAGTGCGTGCGCGGACGGTGCATTATGCCACGCCGGGCTGCGGCCAGCCGCCCTAGCCTCTGAGGCGTGACGATATACAGCGGCTGCGCCCTCGTAGCTCAACGGAGAGAGCAGCGGTTTCCTAACTCGCGGGGCGCATGCGCTGTGCTCGCAGATGTGGGACGATGAGGGTGAAGTGCGAAGTCATCTGTATCCAGCACATCCTGTGGCAGATACGTGAAACGCAGATTGCGCGGAACGAGCATTGCATCGGCGCAAGAACCGCTCCGCCGGCGACGCGTGCTGACCGGCTCCCCACGAGCGGAACGTGGCCTATCACGCTTCCCGGTCATCTCGGCCGCCGTACTTGTCCTTCATTTCGCCTGGAACGCCGGATGCATCGTAGCCATCCTTCGGATCGAGCCAAGCTGCACGGAGGGGTGCTGGGGACAGCTTGTCGTCTTCCTCGTCTGGACTCTCGGTGAGGTCGTTCTCGCTGTGCCGGCCCTCGTGGCACTAACCTACGCTGTGTACTCATGGAACACGTCCGAACGGAAGACGGCTCCGCTCAATTCGATAGTTATTCTGGTAACCATCGTCGCCACCATGATTCCATTGACCGCGGGACTGGTGGGCGCCGGAGTGTGGGTGCTCGGCCCGACGTTCAGCTAACTGCGGCACCTGACCGTAACACCACGACACATCTGCGCGGGTTGTCCATGCGGATTTGTCGGCGGCCTGTAACCATGACTCCCTCGGCGGTACTTGAACATCGATAGCCGAGCGCCTCTCAGACCCCGCGGACGATGGGGCCACGCAATCCGCCTGTAACATCGACTCGGTACAGTTACGCATCATGATCGACGACACGCCCGTGGACGCCGGTATGGGCGCCCTGACCGCAAATCGCGTCCGCATCGAGGGCGACGTCACCGTCCGGCCCGCGGTCGCGGCCGACCTGCCGCGGCTCACCGGCATCTACAACCACTACGCCGTCAACACCGCCATCACGTTCGATACCGACGCGTTCACCGTCGAGCAGCGCGCCGAGTGGTTCTCGCACTACGCCACGTCCGGGCGCCACCGCCTGCTCGTCGCAGAAGCCGGCGGCGCCGTGCTCGGATACACAAGCAGCAGCCGCTTTCAACCGCGCGCCGCCTATGACACCACGGTCGAGACGACGATCCTCTGCGCGCCCGAGGCCATCGGCATCGGCCTGGGCAAGCGGCTCTACGCCGCTCTCTTCGACGCGCTCCGCGACGAAGACGTCCACCTGGTGGTGGCGCTGATCACGCTGCCGAACGACGGCTCGTGCCGCATCCACGAACACTTCGGTTTCGAGCGCAAGATGGTGCTGCCGGAGGCAGGCCGCAAGTTCGGCCGTTGGTGGGATGTAGCGTGGTACGCGCGCCCGTTCCGGTGAATCCGGAGTCGATATACTGACGTCGCGCCCCCGTAGCTCAGAGGATAGAGCAGAGGTTTCCTAAGTCGCGGGGCCTATGCGTTGTGCTCGCAGATGTTGGGCACTGAGCGTGAACGCCAAAGTTATCGTGCGCAACCCGCAGGCTAATCTGAGGTGCGCTGGTGGAGTTTTGCTAGTTGCCGATCTTCGCCACGGTTGACCCGCCCGACCTACTCACGTGACGCGCCACGGCGTCGCCCAGGTACTGTAGCCTTGACGTGCCGCTGACCCGAACGGGGTCTATGCCTTCCTGCGCATTAACCGTTGCTTTGCTGGCGCCATTGAGTCTGACTTTCGCCACGCCGACCGAGAACCCGGCCAGCTCGAAGCGACTCGTGGCGGAGCCGTCAACGGTCAAGCCTGTGGCAGATCCGTCCAGTACGATTCCACTCGCGCCTGATGCCTTCGTGCCGACGTTGCCTGCTAGCAGGACGCAGGCCACCCTGCTGGTGCCCGATGAGTGGATGTTCACGTCGCCCGCCTCGATATCGCCGTTCATCGTGCTGGCACCAGATAGGGCGATGTCTAGGGAACCCGACGCCCGGAAGTGTGTCACCTTGGCTCTCGAAGTGCCGCTCAGGGTCAGTCCCTCGAGATCCGGCATGGTGATAGATGCCTCGAGCGTCGCACCCCTCAGACTCACTCCTCGTTTCAAGCGTAGCCTCAGGGTATCGCCGTTCTTCGACACTTCAACCAGTTGACGTACATTGTCGTCAACACGCACGGTCACGCCAAACGAGTCCGATTGACTGATCTCCACGTCGAACCCATTGTGAGCCTCTACAACGGTGAAGTCGGCCAACGCCATCCGTTCGGTGACGACGTCTCCCGAGCCTCCCAGCGTTCGAGGGATAAGTGCTTTCGTCCAGCCAAGGGGCCCCATCGGTACCCTCCACCGCTTCCGCGGGTTCACGCAGACTCTCTCCGCCTTATGTGGCGGGTTTCGGTGCGGATCATATGTCGACCATTGTGAGGTCTGCGCCGCGTCCGCCACAACTGCTGATGGATGCAGTTTTCGCAGACGGTGTCCACAGCCCGTCGATCGCAAGATCGCTCCACCACTCTCCAGGCGTGCGCTGGATATACTTCCCGCACGCCCCCGTAGCTCAGAGGATAGAGCAGAGGTTTCCTAAACCTTGTGCGCAGGTTCGAGTCCTGCCGGGGGTACCATCCACGCCCAGGCGGCGGCTCCAGTGTCACGCAGGTGCGTCCACGCTACCGACGCGCGAGCGAAGGTTGCGGACCTCCGGGACCAACAGCACCAACGCGGTGGGAACGACGACCAGCAGCACGCCAATCCAGAGTGTCGCGTCTACTCCAATGAGGTCCGAGATAGGACCGGCGGCCACGAGGCCTATCGGTGATATGCCGATGGAACCAAGGGCGTCGTAGGCGCTGACGCGGGAGAGCGCTTCGGGAGCGACGTACTCGTGCAGCGCCGTGTACCAGTACACGGCGAAGACTTCCATGCCTACGCCACTGATGGCGGCGGCGCAGATGATGGCGGCCAACGGCAGACCCATCGCGAGCGCGGCAATGGGCAGCGCGTGGCCGAAGACGGCGATGGTCGCTATCAGCAGGGGGCGCGAGGGGCGCCAGCGCAGCGCCAGGACGCCGCCGGCGAGCAGCCCCGCCGACTGGCCGCCGACGATGGCTGCCCAGGAACTTGCGCCCGAAAGCTCCCGTTCGGCCACGACCGGCCCGAGCACGAGGAACGCGCCGAGGAAGCCAAGCAGCATCACCGAGAACTGGGCAACGATAGTCCAGAGCCAGCGGTGGGCCATGAACTCGCTCCAGCCGTCGCGAAGGTCCGTGAGGAAGCCCCTTGCCCCTACCGCGGCGGCCTCAATACCACGCATCGACGCCATGACGACGGCAGCGACGAGGAACGTCGCGGCATCGGCGGCGATCGCCCAGCCCGGGTTGAGCGCCGCCACGAGCACGCCGGCGAGCGCCGCCCCAAGGATTAGCGTGGCGTTCGTGCCCAACCGGAGCAACGCGTTGGCCTCCTGCAGTTGGTCTTCGGGGACGGTGAGAGGCACGAGCGCCGAGTCGGCCGGATAGAAGAGAGCGAACGCGGCGCCGTTGATGGCCTCCAGGATCACCAGATGCCAGACTTGGGCCTCGCCGGACAGCAGCAGCACGGCCGCGACCGCCTGCGCCGCGCCGCCGATGACGTTGCTGCCGACCAGCACGGTGCTTCGGGGGAGGCGGTCCGCGATCACGCCACCAAGCGCCAGGAGGAGGACGTTTGGCACCATGCGCGCCGCGAGCACGAGGCCGAGCGCGGACGCCGACCCGGTCAGGTGCAGTACGGCGAAGGCCAGTGCCACCGGGGCCATGGCATTGCCGAGAAACGAAACGCACCGGCCAAAGAAGAGCAGCCCGAAGTTCCGCTGGCGCAACAAGAAGGCGGCGCTTCGCACGCGGGAGTATAGCCGGACGGGCGCGGCGGGGAACGCCGGACCTGTCCACGGGTTGACGACGGCAGGTCGGGCTATCGGCGATCACGATCACCCGGCGGTGCGGGTTACCTGGCACCCGCGCTGGGGCGGCGGCCAACTGCGAGTAGCCAGTCAGAGTGCGACGCCGGCGGTGCCACGGTCTCTCGTTGGCGGGACCATCGCTTGTACTGTCCGAACACCACCGCAGAATCGTGTGGCTGGTCGCGGCTAGCTGCCTCGCTCGTAGCTGCGAGCGCACCGCCAGAACTCGCCGCTGATCTTGTCAACGATGTCGTGGCGGTATCCGCTCGTGGCGCCTGCGCGCGCTCCGACGGCCTCCGCCCCGAGCGCCATCATGGGCGCCGTCTCCACCCATGATTGGAACGTGAGGACCGCTTGCCAGTAACGGAAACGCCGTTCGTCGAAAGGGAGGAGCCGTCGATACGCGGCGAGATACCGCCCCGCAACGAAGCGACTGACCGTCAGCAACGCTCGCTCCTTGAGGTTGCGCCCGCCGCCCTGAGCGAGGCACATCAGCACATAGCTGCGGGCGACGTCGTGCAATCGGTCGCCAAGCTCAGCCCGGGACCAGTCGATGACCATCGCGCCGCCGGCGTCGTCGACGACGATGTTGAGTGGATGGAAGTCGTTGTGGCAGAGACTGCGTTCCTCTGGGATGACTGCTGCCTTGTGCTCGTCCAACCATGCATACGCTCGTCTCGCCTCAGGAAGTTCGTATTTCTCCATCCAGGTCGCGAGCGTACCCAGCCTCCTCTCGATGAGCCAACCGTCAGCGGGAATTGGACAGCCCGCTGTGTGGAGCCTGTGAAGGGCGGCGTGCGTCTCGGCCATCGTGCGGACCAGCGACAGCACGCGCAGGGGGTTCTGCTCGAACCGTTTGAGGAGGGTTGTGCCGGCGGCTCGCCGCATAACGGCGAAGGGCAGGCCCAGATTCGCGCCGTCGCGCTCGAACGCGAGGATCGTCGGCGTGCGGTAGCCGCCCTCAGCTGCAAACCGCTGCACGGAGGTTTCGAGCTCGGCTCTCCCGGCATCCTCGCTCCTCCTGAAAATCCGCAGCACGAGCGGCGCCGACCAGGGAGAGTCGGCCTCCATCCCGTTCAGGCAGAATCCGTATACGAACGTATCCGTGCCGTCAGCCAGCAGCGCCGGCGTCTCCATGTACGACACTTGTCGATCGGTGAGTTGGGCGCGCAAGTACTCCGTCAGCGCCGAGGTCACCTGATCTGTCTGAGAGGGCTCGATAGGGACCACGGGAACCATCTAACGATTGTAGGCGCGCGGCTCACGCATCCCAGACACGCGGTTCTTGCCGTTTTCGCAGCGCGGTCCGGACGCACCATCGGAGTTCTTAGCGCACCGCCATCGCGCGCGCTGCGGATTCGATTCCATTATGCGCGTAATGTAGCGCATAGTCGGCAGCGCAGGCGGGGTGCATTACGGCGCCCGTCTGACCATCATCGCGGTGGTAGGGCCGTTGGCCACGCTCGTAGCGCTTGCGGTCGTGCGCCGGTTCCGTTCCGTGCCCCGGATCCACAGTAGAATGTCCCCGATTTGGCACGAGTAAGCGTCGTCGCATTCATCGTCTCCTGCGCAGCCGTCGCCGTGGTCGTGGCACTCGTGTTTCAGCGAAGTCGAGACCCGGACACGTCGGTTCCTGTGGTCGCTTCAAGTGGGTGTGCGCTTCCCAGGTCCCCCGGTGATTACACGGAGACCGTGGACAGCGGCGGTGTGACGCGCTCGTACTTGCTGCATGTGCCTCCTCGCTACGACGGCTCCCATCCGGCAGCACTCGTGCTGGCGTTTCACGGCGTGGGGCTCACCGTCGACTTCTTCTCCGCCTACACCGCGCTCACCGGGCGGACAGATCAGCGGAACTGGGTCGTCGCCTTTCCTCAGGCCGCGGGCGATCAACGTGCGTGGAACGTGCTCCGGGATGCGTCACGACCGGACGACGCGACGTTTGCGAGCGAGCTTCTCGATCATCTGAAGCGGACACTCTGCATCGATGAAGCGCGCGTATACGCGACCGGGTTCTCGCTCGGCGGCGGCATGGCGGAGCTGCTGGCGTGCCTCGATCCCACCGACGTAGCAGCTGTTGGCGTTGTTGCGTCGACGTTCGCCGGATGCACGGCGCCGATCCCGCTGCTGGTCGTTCAGGGCACGCTGGACGCGTCGGTTCCATATCTCGGCGGCACCTATCCTGCGCAGATCGGCGGCGGCCCCGCTCCGCCGACTCGCGACGTCGTCGGGCGATGGGCCTCGGCCGCAGGGTGTTCAGCGCAAGCGCGAACCGAGCAGGTCGCGGCAGACGTGATAGTGACGAGATTCGAACGCTGTCCAGGGCTCGGAGTGGTGTCGTACGTCGTGGAGGGGGGCGCTCACGGATGGCCCGGCAGCCCGCTCCCGATCGCGGCGGAATACGGAGGCAATACAACGAACAGCATCAGCGCGTCCGACCTGATCGTTGACTTCTTCGAGAACTCCGCGCGGCGGTAGCCCGTTCGCGCTGATGGCGAAGCTGCTGTGTGCCTGCTAGACCGAATCTGCACGCTCCCGCCGAGGAGCGAGAGTCCGGCGGGCCGTGCCGGCTCAATCGGTTCGTAGTGCGCGCCGCGTGCAACGAGGCAACGCGCTACGAACGTCGGACGCACGGGCGGAGCTAAAGCTCCTTCCCTACGGGCGTCGGATGGTCCTCCTGGATCGCTTCGAGGCGCGAGCCGCATCGATCTTCGCCACGTCCACCCGCACGGCGCGGTCCACGGGGGTCGGCTGCCACTGGATGGGCCAGTAGCGGAGATGGCCGTAGCCTCCCGCCATGTGAAGCCACTTCACCATCCCCGGCTCCACGTCCATCGGGCCCCGCCACTCGCGGAACTGGTACGGCTCCCAGCCGTTGTAGCAGATCACCTGGCCCGGCATGACCGAAGGCGAGAGCTTGACGGGCACGAGGAAGTCGCCGACGTCGTTGAACACCCGCACCTCCTCCTCGTCCTCGATGCCCCGCGCATGCGCATCGCGCGTGTTCATCACCAGGTGCGGGCGTCCGCGGTGCGTCTGGAGGAGCATCCGGTTGGTGATGTTCATCGAGTGGATGCTCCAACGGTTGTGGCCGGAGGTGAGCACGAACGGGTAGTCGCCGCCCATCTTCGGGTTCTCTTTGTGGACCGGGAACTCCTCCCCCGCTTCCAGGAACCACGGGTGGTCGATGTAGAACTGGGCGCGCCGTGTCAGGGTCGGATACGGCACGCGCTTCTCCGTATGCCACTGGAGCGATGTGTAGGGCTTGCCCGGCTCCGCGGTCGTCGCCTGGTTCAGCGTGTACACGGTCTCGCCCTGGTGGGTGAACTCCGCGTGGCCCTTCTTGCGCATCGTCTTCAGGCTCTCGCCCTTCTTCAGCATGCCGGCTTCCGCGGTGTCCTTCACCCACTCGTCGACGAGCTCGTTCACGTCCTCGATGCCCAGCGTCATCGCGTAGTAGAGGTTGTCGAGCCGGTGCGCGCGCCCCGTGCCGTCGGCGTACTCGACGATGCCGCGCGCCTTCGCGCGGTCCTCGATCTTCTTCGCAAGCAGGCGGAAGATGTCCCACTCGCTCAGCGACTCGCCCTGTGGCTCGGCGGCGTTGTCGGAGTACTTGAGCTGGAGCAGCGCGGCGCTCGCCATGTGGAAGTTTGGCTTTTCATAGTGCTGCGACGCGGGCAGTACATAGTCCGAGAACCGGCCGGTCGTGCTCATCCTCCAGTCCACGCTGACGATGAGCTTGAGCTTCGGCCAGAGGTGCTCGAGGAGGTGCGTGCGGCCGCCGCGCTGGCGCCGGAGCATGTTGCCGCCGACTTCAAAGAGCACGCGCGGCGGCTTGTCCGGGTCTGGCTTGATCACGCCGTCCCACCAGCCGCTGGACACGGCTTCTTGCAAGTACTCGTCGAAGCTGCGGCGCATGGCCGGGTCGCTCCACGCGCGGTTGTTCCACCGCTCCCGGTAGCCGCAGTGGTGGTACCAGAAGAACGCCGGCGGGACCATGCCGGTCATGCCGAGCCGTGCGGCGTTCACCATGCCGTCGATGGCGGCGATCTCGGGAGAGTCGCTTGGTGCCTGCGCGGCCGCCATCTCTATGAGCTTGGCCCGCATGGCGAGGACGCGGCGCGTCTCGGCGAGGCCCCGCTCTTGCTTCTGCGAGAAGATGCCCTGCCCCTCGAGGCCGCTGCCGGGTGACCAGCTACTGATGCCGGAGCCGAGCCGGCCCCAGTTCGACGTGAGCGCCAGCAGCAAGATCATCGACCGCTGGATCAGGTCGCCGTGATAGTACTTGCAGAGGTTCATGCCCATGAAGATGGCGGTCCGTTTGCTGGCCACCTTGCGCGCCAGCGAACGGATGACCTCAGCGTTGACCCCGCAAGCCGCCGAGGCCTGCGCGGGCGTGTAATCGCGGTTCAACCGCTCCCGCAGCAGGGCGAACGCGGGCGTCACCTCGACGCGCGATCCGTCCTTCAGCAGCACGTGACGCCGTCGGCCGTCGAGCGCCGGCTTCGCCCTGCCCCAGCGCAGCGTCGACTTCCGGGCGCGGGCGATGCCTCGCGTCACGGTATCCCAGGCGTAGAACTGCTCGTCCGAGCCGCCGTCCTCCACGTCCGACGCGCGCAGGAACCGCTTCGTATCGAGGCGCACGAGCAGGGGCAGGTCGGTCTGCTCCGTCACGAAGCGCTCGCTGTACAGCCGCTCCTCGATGATCGTCCGGCACATGCCGAGCGCGAGCGCGGCGTCGGTCCCCGGACGAACCGAGTAGAAGTAGTCGGCGTGAATGCTGGAAGGGCCGGCGTCCGGCGCGATGTGGACTACCTCGCAGCCCTGGTACCGCGCCTCCGCCACGGCGTGGTAGTTCGGGATCTGGGTGTAGACCGGGTTGCAGTGCCAGATCAGGCGGAGCTTGGTGCGCGCCTCCGACCCGGCGCCGCCGGTGGGGTTGAACTTGCCCCAGGTGATGTAGTGGCCCGGCTGGAAGTCATTGATGACGGCGTTCACGTCGGTGGCGACGCCGCCCAACAGGTTGACGAGCAGCCGCTGCGTGGGCCACACCGCCATCGTCCCGCCCTCCGCGGGTGTCATCTCGTGGACAATCGTCTCCGGCCCGGCCGCCTCGATGGCGTCCAGGATGTGGTTGGCGATGTCCTCGAGCGCGTCGTCCCACGACACCTGTTCCCACTTCCCCTCGCCTCGCTCGCCGACGCGCCGTAGCGGGTGGAGCACGCGCTCCTGTCCGTAGAGCGTGCGGCTCCAGGCAGCGCCCTTCTGGCAACCCATGGGGTTCTTGTCGGGTATCCCCTCAAAGATGACCGGTGCGTTGCCGGCGACCTCCTCGAAGGCGACCTTTCCCTCCTTCAGGTACGTGTGGTACATGCAGCTCCCCGGGTAGCAGTCCACGCAATGGGTGCCCCAGGCGACCTTGTCCCACGTCCACTTTTCGCGGTACCCGGCGCTCTCCTTCGGCGCGCGCGCGGGTGCGGGTGTCCTCGTGCCGCGAGCAGTCTGGCGTACCATCGTCTATCTCCTTTCGACGGGCGTGAGCGGGATCGTCGACGGGTCACGCGCGAAGGGTCCGAAGAGCTCCTTCCAGTGGAAGACGGTGAGAATGTCCATCAGCTTCGACTTCTTGCCGGACCTTGTCCGGTCCATCTCGGTCTTGAGCGTGTCGAGCGCCGCTCCCACCCGCGGGCCGAAGAGGCCTTCGAGGTACTCCAGCGGGATGCGGGGACGCTTCTCATCGGGCGACCCGTCTTCATTCAGCCGGGCGGGCGCGAGCGGCGGCACGTAGAAGATGTTCGGAGCGGTGCCGTACTCGGGGTGCAGTGGTAGGGCCACCTGCCATTCGCGCACCAGCTTGTGAATCGGCCCGTCTTCATCGTCCAGGTAGCCAACGAAGACCAGGCGGCCGGGGCACTGGCGGGCGCAGGCAGGCGCCACCCCCTGCTCGAGCCTGGGGAAGCACATGATGCACTGCTGGCTGACCTGCCGCTGTTCGTTGAAGAAGATCTTCTTGTACGGGCAGGCCGCCGCGCAGGACTGGTCGCCCTGGCACAAGCTCTCGTCGCGCAGCACGAGACCGTCTGCTTCGCGCTTGAACATTGCGCCGTTGGGACACGCCTCGACGCAGGCGGGATGCGTGCAGTGGTTGCAGAGACGGGGCAAGTAGAAGAAGTAGCTGTTGGGCCAGTCGCCGGCGCCCTGGTCTTCGTCCCAGTTCGGGCCCCATGCCGGCTCCTCGCCGACGGGTGCGAGGTGCGCCGACGTGCCTTTGCCCTCGTAGTACACCTCATCGTAGTTGAAGTCCCAGCCGCCGCCGAAGTCCGCGCGTGCCGGCAGACGACCCTTCTGGAGCACGCCGTCCCGATAGCCGCCGCCAATCTGCTCCCAGTCCCTGGGGTAGCCGCGTCCGGGCATGGTGTTGACGCTGCACCACCACATGTAGTCCGTTCCGTCCTGGCGGTCGTCGTCCTTGGTCCAGAGCATCTTGCAGGCGACCGCACAGGTCTGGCAGCCGACGCACTTGTTGAGGTCGAACACCATCGCGATCTGTCGGGATTGCCTGGCAGTGACGATCTTTCGTGGCATGGCTCTCCTCCCGAACGCATGAAGGCAGTACACGCCGGGATACCATCCCTGTGGCCCTTGCTCCTACTGCCATCTGGCCGCCGCTTGCCATGCCAAAGGTCAGCCGCAACGCGAATGCGCGACCGGCGATGTGTTGTTATGTGAAGACGGCAGTCGCGATCGGGCCACCGGCCTACGTCAGATCCCGCACGAACGACACGACGGCCGCATCGAACGCCGCTGGCGCATCGAGGTTCACGGCGTGGCCGGCGTCCAGCGCGACGACGCGCAGATGCGGCATCGTCCGCTCTGCGAAGCGGCGGTTCTCCGCGAACCGCTCCTCGCGCTCGCCGACGAGCATCAGCGACGAGACGACGTTCTCCGCTGCGCGCTCGCGGCTGGGCGAGTCCGGCACCGTGTGCAGGCCGGTCATCGCGATGCCGTGCGGGTCGTGCAGCGCACAGTCCGCCTCGAAGGCGGCGCGCAGTTTCGGGAACAGGCGGCTGCCTCGCGCCGGGTTCAGCGGATGCCCGTCGATGACGGCGCGCCCTTCCACCGCGAGCCGCCGCGCCTGCTCCTCCATGGCCGGCCGCACGCGCTCTGACCATCCGCGGCCCGCGAACGCCGAATTCGAATTCGTGAAGATGTGGCCGATGAGGCGCTCCGGTCGGTCGAGCGCGTACCGAAGCGTCAGCGCAGCGCCGAGCGACTGGCCGCACACGAACCATCGCTGCGCGCCCAGCGCAGCGCGGACACGCTCGAACTCCGCGACGTAGCTCGCCGGCGTATACGCCTCCGGGTCCGCGGGCGATGGCGAGCGCCCGTGGCCGAACAACTCCACTACCACCGGCCGCGCCACCGACGACAGCGCGTGCAGATTCGGCTTCCACTGCGCGCGGCTCGACAGGAACCCGTGCACGAGCAACAGCAATGGTCCGCCCTCGCCGTGCACTTCGTGGTACAGGTGCGCGTCAGTCATTCGGCCCCCGATGCGCAAGCCTGCGCCTGGCGCAGGCTCACTCCGTCGAACGATGCTACTGCGTCACATCTGCGCCCGCTACCGCGTACGGCGCGCGTGAGCTTCCCGCCGCGATCGCCTACGCTACCCGCATGACCAGCATCACGCGCGAACACGTGGCGCGCGGCCTTCTGTTGAAGACGCTGCCCGATGCCGGCGCACCCGGTTGGACCAGCTACCGCCCGCCGGGCGACGAGCCGCCGCTCGCCGAGCACGGCCTCGACCCGGAGGACGCAGGCGAACTGGCGGAGATCGCCGCCGCGTCGGACACCGGGAGCGTGCTGTTCGTCAGCGACAACGGCGCCACGCTCGTCGTTCCGCCGTTCCCGGTCGAAGAGGCGCTCGACTACTCGGAGGTGTACGCGCGGCCGCTCGTCGCGCTGCTGGAGCGGCCGCACACCGTCGCCGTGTTCCTGCTGCGGCGCGGCGGCTTCAGCGTCGGCATGCTGCGCGCCGACGCCGTTGTCGATTCGAAGACCGACCGCCGCTTCGTGAAGAACCGGCATCGCAAGGGCGGCCAGTCGCAGCGCCGCTTCGACCGCATCCGCGAGAAGCAGGTGCACGAGTTGTTCGCCAAGGCATGCGGCGAGGCGCGCGAGAAGCTGGAGCCGTACGAGGACGAGATCGAGTACGTCTTCTTCGGCGGCGACCGCCACACCCTGCAGGATTTCCGCAAGGAGTGCACATACTTCGACCATTTCGGCGGCCGGTTGATGCAGCGCATCCTCCACGTCGCCGGCGACCCTCGCCGCGAATCGCTCGACGCCATGCCCCGCGAAATCTGGTCGAGCGAGGTTTACGTGGCGCCGCTTCGCGGCGAGAACCAAGAACTTAGAACCTAGAACCTAAGCGTAAGGGCGGCGGAATCCGCCGGTACGCTCCGCTGTTTGCCGTTTGCTGTTTGCTGTCGCAGCGCGCCGTTGCGCTAGGCGCCGCAACCTGATGCACTAGGCGAAAGCATCGAGGAGCGCAGATCGGGGCACCATTGACCAGCGACCAGCAACCGGCGGACCAGTACCTGTGGTGGAAGCACGGCGTGATCTACCAGATCTACCCGCGCAGCTTCCAGGACGCGGACGGCGACGGCATCGGCGACTTGCAGGGCGTCATCGACCGCCTCGACTACCTCAACGACGGCACGGAGAACTCACTGGGCATCGACGCCATCTGGTTCTCGCCGACGTTCCCGTCGCCCATGGCCGACTTCGGCTACGACGTCTCCGATTACGACGGCGTCCACCCCGACTTCGGCGACATGGCCACGATGGATCGCCTGATCGACGAGGCGCACAAGCGCGGCATCCGCATCATCCTCGACTTCGTGCCGAACCACTCGTCTTCCGAGCACCCGTGGTTCATTGAGTCACGCTCGTCGCAGGACTCGCCGAAGCGCGACTGGTACATCTGGCGCGACCCGAAGCCCGAAGGCAGTCCGCCCAACAACTGGATCGCCATGTTCGGCGGCCCCGCCTGGGAGTGGGATCAGAAGACGCAGCAGTACTACCTGCACTCTTTCCTCGTCGAGCAGCCCGACCTCAACTGGCGCAATCCCGACGTCGAGCAGGCAATGCACGACGTGCTCCGCTTCTGGCTGCAGCGCGGCGTCGATGGCTTCCGCATCGACGTGATCGACCGCATCCTCAAGGACCCGCAGTTGCGCGACAACCCGCCGGAACCGAACCGCCGCTGGGCGCAACTGTTCGGCCAGACGGCGCTGCAGCGGCATGTTTACAACCACAACTGGCCCGACATCATCGACGCCACGCGCCGCATTCGAAAAGTGGTCGATGAGTTTCCCGAGCGCATGACCGTCGGCGAAGTCGGCGGCGTGCCGGAGCAGATCCTCAGCTACTACGGCGGCGACTCGCTCGATGGCCTGCACCTGGCGTTCAACTTCCCCTTCGTGCGCATCTGGGAGAACCGATGGAACGCCGCGCACGTACGCAAGTCCGTGGACGCCTTCGAGGCGGCGGCGCGGACGCCGGGTGCGTGGCCGAACCACGTCTTCGGCAACCACGACGTCGACCGCATGATCAGCCGGGTCAACTTTGATGGCCACGGCCGCGAGCGCGCGCCCGTCGCGGCGCTTCTGCTGCTGACGCTGCGCGGCACGCCCTTCATCTACTACGGCGAAGAGATCGGCATGGAGAACGTGCAGATCCCGCCCGAACATCTGCAGGACCCGGCGCGCTTCTACTCCCGCGGCCGCGACCCGGAGCGCACGCCGATGCAGTGGACGCACGACGGCGGCTTCACCTCGGGCACGCCGTGGCTGCCGTACGGAGACCTGTCGCGCAACGTGCAGGACGAGGCGGCCGATCCCAAGTCGCTGCTCTCGCTGTACCGCCGCATCATCTGGCTGCGCCGCAAGTCCGGCGCGCTGCGCTTCGGCGCGTATGAGGCCATCGATGGATTGCCGGAGAGCGTCTACGCGTACACGCGCACACACGGCGATGAGCGGACGCTGACCGTGCTCAACTTCTCGAACGACGAGGTCTCGTTCGAGCTGCCGGCCCCCGTGCAGGCGGCGGAGACGCTGATCGGCACGCACGGCGAGCCGCCGGCATCGCAGCGGATCACGCTTGCCGGCAACGAAGGCCGCCTGGTGCGCTTGGCGTAGGATTACGCGACGGCGCTGGCGGCCAGGAACCGATCGAGCATCGCGTTGATCTGCTCCGGCACCTCCAGCTGGTGGAAGTGGCCGGCGCCCGCCGTCTCCTCGACCACCAGTTGCGGGCACAGCGCCTTGAACCGCGCCGTGTCGCCGATGCCGCCCGCGCCGATGAACAGCGCCGGCACGCCGCATGCCGCCGCCGCCGCCTCGCCATCGAACGTGCCGATCGCATCCCAGCACGACGTCAGCACGTGCTGCGGCGCGCCCGCCATTGCGGCCACGATGCGCGCCTTGAGCGCCGGGTCGCTCTCGGCGATGAACATGGAATTGGCGACGAGCGTCTGCGCCGCTTCCTTGTACGCGGGCCCACGGAACGCCTCGGCCATCTGCGTCATCAGACTCCGAATCGCGTCCGGCGGCATCAGAGGCGAATCAAGCAGCGCAATCGCCGACGGCGCGCCGGACGGCATCGACGCCATCGCCAGCGCGACGAGTCCGCCCATGCTGTGCCCGGCGACCACCGGCTTCTCGACGCCGAGTTGCGCGCAGAGCCACGCCACGTCATCGGCGAAGCCGGCGATGCTGTACTCCTCTTCGGGCTTGTCGCTCAGCCCGTGCCCGCGCAGGTCCACCGAGATGCAGCGGTGCGTCGCGGCGAAATGCGCCGCCTGCGGCGCAAAGTACGTGCGATCGCAGCACCACCCGTGGATGAACACGATCGCCGGCTCGCCCGCCCCGGCTTCTTCGTACGACAGCTTCACGCCGTCCCGCATCAGATGTGCCATCAAATCCCCCACCACCAGTCACCAGTCACCGGGCGACCAACCCTACACTTGCTCGAAGTACCGCCGACGCTCCCAGCCGGTCACGGCGCGCCGGTGCTTCTCGCTCTCCCAGCGCCGCATCGTGACGAAGTGGTCGATGAACGCGTCCCCGAGGTAGTCGCGGGCGATGTCGCTCCGGTCGAGCAGGTCGACCGCCTGGTCGAGCGTGCGCGGCAGGGGCGGCAGGCCGGCGGCGGCGTACACGTTGCCCTCCACCGGCGGCGGCGGCTCCAGCTCGCGGGTGATGCCGTTCAGCCCGCCCGCGAGGCACGCGGCGAACCCCAGGTACGGGTTTACGTCCGCGCCCGGCACACGGTGCTCTACGCGGATCGCCGTCTCGCCGCTCGTGATCGCCCGCAGCGCCGACGTGCGGTTCTCGATACCCCAGGTAGCGACCGTCGGCGCCCAGCTGCCGCTGACGTAACGCTTGTAGGAGTTCACGTTCGGCGCGTACAGCGCGAACAGCTCCGGCATCGTCTCCAGCGCGCCCGCCACGTAGGCACGCATCGTCGCCGCCATGTTGTGCTCGGCCGATGCGTCCCAGAACGCGTTGCGGCCGTCGCGCCAGAGGCTCTGGTGGATGTGGCCGCTGCAGCCATCCATCTGGTCGGAGTACTTGGCCATGAACGTTGGAACGGCGCCCGCTTGCGCCAGCACTTCCTTCGCGCCGCTCTTGAACAGCATGCCGCGGTCCGCGGCTTCGAGCGCGCCGGCGTAGCGAAGGTTCATCTCGTACATGCCCTCGCCGTGCTCGCGGCCGTACCCCTCCACCTCGATACCGTAGGCGTCCATGAACCGCCGCAGCGCCCCGACGACATCGTCATCGATGCTGGCGTGACTGATCGAGTAGCAGTTGTAGCCGGGGTTGAGCGGCCGCAGGTCGCTGAAGTTCTTGGCGCGCAGGCTCTCTTGATCCTCGCGGAAGATGCGCGTCTCCAGCTCGACCGCCATCATCGCCTCGAACCCGAGCTTCGCAGCGCGGTCGATGACGCGGCGCAGCGCCGCCCTCGGCGATTGCTGCACGGGGGCGCCGTGCTCGTCGTACACGTCGCAGATCACGGCCGCGCTTGCGGGCTCCCACGGCACGATGCGGAACGTCGCCAGGTCGGGCCGCAGCAGCACGTCGGCGAAGCCGGTGTCGGCCGTACCGATCGCCAGCTTCGACCCGTCGATCACCTCTTCGGCGATATCCCAGCCGAAGATGACGTCGCACTGGGCGAAGCCCTCGCCGTCGCAGCCCGCGAGGAACTGCTTGGCCGACAGCCGCTTGCCGCGGTACACGCCGTCCAGGTCCGGCGTGCCGATCTTCACCGTTTCGATGCCGTGCTCGGCGATGCGTCGTTCGATTTCGCTCTTGTCCATGGCTGACGATGATACCGGAACGCCACGCTACGGTGGAGCACTGGCGGGACAAAGGGGCGAACGGTACGATCGATGCAAACGGTGACCGCCGCCGCGGAAGCTGGACCAGCCGGGAGCGACAATTGACGAAGACACAACAGATGGAGCCGGGGAGACCGCCGGGCAACCGCTGGGTGCTGCCGGCAGCCGGCGTCCTCGTGGTGGCCATGGTCGCGCTGGCGATCGTTGCCTTCACCGGCAGCCGGAGCGGCACGGCGAGGCGCAGCGCGCGCGAGACGCCGCCGGTGGTGACCGATGCGATGCAGGTGACGGTGGAGGTCCTGGACAACAAGTTCAAGCCTCCTTCGCTCCAGATCAAGAAGGGCGCCACGATCACGTGGGAGTTCAAGGGCAAGGTCCCGCACAACGTCACCGAAGACCTGGACATGAGCCGAGAGAACTTCGCGAGTGACACGATGGTGAGCGGCACGTTCGCACATACGTTCGACGTTGCGGGCACCTTCTACTACTACTGCACCATCCACCACGTCATGCAGGGCCAGGTGGCCGTCTCCGAATAGCAATCCCAAGCCGCCGGCGCGCCCCCTGAGTACTCCCTGAGGTAGCTCTGTTGCCATGGCGATCTGCCGACACTTACTCTGAAACCACGCCCGGCGGGCGCTCGGGAGCATCAAATCAAGCGGCAGGCGTATCTTTTTGTTCTCGCACGCAGATAAGAGAGTGAAGCGGAGTCACCCCGCTCAAGCGGACGGCGTCCCGCCGGCAGCCATCGCTGACCTCAGCGATGAGCAGCTCACCGGCGAGGCCCGCGCGCTGAGCGAGGCCGCCTGGTCCGAGATCTATCGCCGGCACGCGCAGCAGGTCTACGCGTACATCTATTTCCGGCTGGGTGATCAGACCACGGCGGAGGACCTGGCCGCCGACGTCTTCGTGAAGGCGCTGGCCGGCATCGGGGGCTACTCCTACCGGGGGACGCCGCTTCTGGCATGGCTGTACCGCATCGCGCACAACGTCACGGTGGACTACCGGAAGGCGGCGGCGAGGCGGGCGCAGCACCAATCGGCGGAGCCGCCCGAGGACATCGAGGAGCAGCATGACGCGCTCGGTGCCTTCGATGCACGGCAGGACATGCTCGGAGCGATCCGGGCCCTGACGGAGGATCAGCAGCAGGTGGTTATCCTGCGCTTCTATCACGAGATGAGCAACGCGCAAGTGTCGAAGGTGATGGGCAAGCCCGAGGGGGCCGTGAAGGCGCTGCAGACGCGCGCCCTCCGTTCTCTGCGGCGCGCCCTCACCGAACGCGGCGACGGGCGGATATCAGCATGAGCCCACGCGATTCCTTCGACGACGCGCTGAACTCCGCGATCGACGCGCTGTCTCGCGGCGAGCACATCGACTCCGTGCTCGCGCGACAGCCGCGGCACGCCGCCGCGCTGCGCCCGCTGCTCGAATCCGCGCCATTCGGCGCGGCGGAGGCGACGCGCGCCGGTGCCGCCATGTCGCCGCGCCTCGCCGACAACTTTTCCATCGTGCGTGCCGCCGTACAGCGCGCGCAGATGGCGCAGACGCCCATGGCGCCGCGAATCGCGCCACGCATGGCGCCGTGGTGGCAGCGGCGGCTGGCCTTTGCCTCGCTCTCGCTTCCCGCGGGCGCGATCGCGCTGGCCGCGTTCGCCGGCATCTCCGGCGCGGCAGCAGCATCGGTCGCCATCACTAACAGCGACTTCCCGGCACGCGTGGCCGAGTTCGTCACGCACCCACTGCCGGTGATCGGTTCCAACCGCGACGGCGACGACGACGCCAACGTACACACGCCCGCTGCCAGTGCCACGATCGCCTCGGCAGCGCAGTCCGTGTCGCCGACGCCGCCTTCGTCCAACGCGCCGGCGCTCGTGACCGTCAGCGGCACGATCAGCGACGTCCACGGCAACGTCTTCACACTGACCGCCAGCGACGGCGTCTACAAGGTCAACACCGATGGTACGACGGAGATCACCGGCAGCATCGCCGATGGCGCGACGGCGACGGTGACCGGCGACGCCACAGCGCTGAAGAACCTGCACGCGACGCGCGTCGAGGCGTCTGGCGCATCCGCAACACCGACCGCGCCGGGCAACGGCAACTCAAGCGGACCGCAGAATGACGCCACGCCCGAGACGCGAACGCCGGGCGCCAATAACGACAACACGCCTGGCCCGAAGAACGACAGGACGCCCGGACCGCCGGACGGCCACACACCGGGTCCACCCGGCGGCCATACACCGCCGGGGGGTGGCGGCGCGAACGGAAACGGCAATGGCGACGGAAACGGTGGGGGCAACGGTAAGAAGCCCTGATCGGCTTCGTTTTTTTTCGCCTTTTCAGGACCGTCCCGCAGCCTCACGCGGCGCGCCGGGCTTCTTACACGCTGATCGCTACTTCGCCGCCTTGAACTCGTCGAGATGCGCCCCGATGTCGACGTAGAGGTCGGCTGCGGTCTTCAGCTCCGACGACGCGGTCTCGCCAAACGCCACGACTTCGACGCGCACACCCCGGCTCGAGATCATCTCCACCAGCCTGCGGAAGTCGCCGTCGCCCGACATCAGCACTACCACGTCGAGCCGGTCCGACATCGTCAGGATGTCGATGGCCAGTTCGATGTCGAAGTTTGCCTTCATCGAGCCATCGGCGAATCGCTTGAGCGGCTTGGTGATGATGCGATACGGGTGGCCGACGAAGTGGTGCACGAATCGCTGGCTCTCGAGCTTCGCCTGCGGGTCATCGCTGATCGGCGCGTACGCGCTGGCGCGCACGAGCTGCCGCCCGCGCGTGAAGTAGTCGAGCACGCGCCCGAAGTCGATGTTGATGTTGCGCCGCTCCGCCGCGTAGATGACGTTCGGCACGTCGACGAAGATGCCCACGCGCTGCTGCGAGACGCGCGTGCCCTCCGCCACCTTCGCCTGCAGGTCCACGACCGCCGCCTGCAGGCTCTTGAGCGTGACGCTCACGTCGCGCGCGAAGGCCTCCAGCACGTCCGCCTGGCGCGCCACGAGCGCATCGAGCGAGAGGGGTTCGGCCGGCTTCCTGGTCGCAAGCCTGGAGATCGGGAGCGGCGCCGGTTCGGCTTCGGCGTCGGCCGCCGGCGCGGCTGCGCCCGGCTTCTTGCGGCCGCGGCCGCCGCGCGTGCCCCGCCGCCGCTTCGCGGGCGTGGCAGTGCCGTCATCGTCCTGCGCGGGCGATGTCGCGAGCGACGCCGGCGCGGGCGCGGGCGTCTCGACCGGCGTCGCAGCCGCTTCGGCGGCCCAGTCCCTCCGCGGAGGGCGCACGGGCGCGCGTCGCGTGCGCGTCGCGGGCTTCTTTTCCGTTGCCTCGTCGGGTGGTCCGGGTGGTGGAGCTACTGGTTCGGCGGGCGCGGCGGCGGTTGCCGTTGCGCCTGCGTCCTTGGTCGTGCGGCGCGGGGGTTTTCCGAAAAATCTTACCAATACTTACGCTCCTGCTGCGGCGTACTCTAGCACACTGCAACGTGCAGCCACCTGCTTCGCGACTTCCATGAAGGCCTGCGTCTGCACGCTCTCCGGGTCGGCCGCGACGATCGGCGTCCCGGCATCGCCCGCTTTGCGCGTGTCCGGATCGAGCGGCAGTTCTCCCAGGAACTCCAGTCCCAGGTCCTCCGCCGCTTCCCGCGCGCCGCCGTGGCCGAAGATCTCGGTGCGCTCATTGCAGTGCGCGCACACGAAATAACTCATGTTCTCGATAATACCGAAGACCGGCACGTTCATCTTGTCGAACATCGACACGGCCTTCGCCGCGTCCTCGAGCGCGACATCCTGCGGCGTGCTGACGACGACCACGCCGGAGATCGGCGCCTCCTGCACCATGCTCATTGCCGCATCGCTCGTGCCCGGCGGCAGGTCGATGAGCAGATAGTCCAGCTCGCCCCAGTTGATATCGTGCAGCAACTGCCGCACCGCCGTGCCGATCATCGGGCCGCGCCAGACCACCGGCGTGCCACGCGGCAGCACGAAGCCGATCGAGCACACCTTCACGCCGTGCGCATCGACGACGCGCAGCCCGCCCGATCCCTCGATCTGCGAGCCCTGCCCGATCCCCATCATCGTCGGGATATTCGGCCCGGTGATATCGGCGTCCAGCAGTCCGACCTTCGCGCCGAGCGCGGCCAGCGCAACCGCCAGGTTCGTCGCAACCGTCGACTTGCCGACACCGCCCTTGTTGCTGGCAATGGCAATGATGTTGCGCACGCCCTCGACGGGCTTCGACTCGCCAGAGCGATGCTGCGCGACGTTCGCCTCCATCGTCACGTTCGCCTGGCGCACGCCCGGCAGCGCCAGGATGAGGTCGCGCGCCGAGGCCTCGATGGTGTCGCGCACCGGGCAGGCCGGCGTGGTCAGCACGATCCGCACGTTGACGACATCGCCGCTGATCTCGGGCTTTTGCACGAATCCCAGCGAGACGATGTCGCGATGCAAGTCCGGGTCTTCTATGGTGCCGAGGGCGCGCAGGACGTCCTCTTCAGTAACGCTCATCTCATCTCCCTCGATTGGACGCTGATGTGGTGACCCGGCTCGATACGACATACCGGCAGCAGTCGGCGCAGTCGGCGGGTTCAACCGCCGCGCGGACGTCCGCTCCGAAGATAGCCGCCAGGAACGGCTCATGCCACGCGCACGGGATGTGACGCCCGACGACCGTACGAAACACGCAGCTGAAATCGCGCAGCTCGAACTCGTCGCCCAGGTCGTGCCACTCCGCGAAGCCGCCATGCGCCCGCAGGATCGCGGCGATCCGCTCCATCTGCTCCGCCCCGGCCAGCGCCGCGACTTCGGCGAGATGCTCCGCGGCGAGTGCCTCGGCGGCACCGCGAAAGAGCCGCGCGCGCCGCTGATCGGGCGTCGCGCCCGCGTCCTCCGGCTCCGGGTGCCCCGCCTGGTCGACCAGCAGCACCAACATGCGGTCGTAGCCATCAGACACCCGGGAATGCCCGGCCGCCGTCAGGCGGTAGCAATAGTGCGGGCGACCGGTCGGGCGGCGGACCTCTTCGGCCAGCACGAGGCCGTCGCGTTCGAGCGCGGTCAGGTGCTGGCGGACCGTCATGGGGGCCAGGCTCAGCGCGCACGCGAACTCATCGACCGTGGCGCCGTCGGTGCGCTTGAGCAGGGCGAGGATCTCGGATTTGGTTGTGTGCATAACGCCCGATTCGGACGGTTCAGTATAGCCGCCGAATCTGTATAGCACAGGATGACCTGATAAACGCAGTGGTTTCAGGAGAAACCTTGACACGGTACAAAATCCTGTGTCACAATACCGCACCAAGTCCCTGTGGCGTACGTATCAGGTATGGAAGGGGGGGCTGAAGGAGGATCGAGATGGCCGACATTGCAGTGCAGGAAGCCAACGAGACAGACGTAGCCGCGACGCCCGCGTGCGCCCACCACTGGGTCATCGCCATGCCCGATGGCGCCACCAGCCTGGGCAAATGCAAGCGCTGCGGCACCGAGAAGGAGTTCCCGAACTCGGCCGAGGACGGCCTCTGGGAGCGCGAAGTGCCCCAGTCCCGCTGGACCGGCCGCACCGAGATGAAGAGCTTCAAGGACGGCTACTAGGCACACCGCACAACCGCACATTCAAGCAGAAGGCTCGCCACGCGGCGAGCCTTCTGTTTCATCTTCGACTTTCGACTACTTCCCGTTGACGCGGTGGCGGTCGATGAAGCGCCGCATGCGGCCGAGCGCTTCCTCCAGCAGTTCGTAGCGCTGGGCGTAGCAGATGCGCACGTGGCCGGCGCCCGCCTCGCCGAACGCTGAGCCCGGGATGACGGCGACGCGCTCTTCCATCAGCAGACGCTCGGCGAACGTCTCGTCGTTCATGCCGGTGCTGCCGATGTTCGGGAACGCGTAGAACGCGCCGTGCGGCTCCGCGCAGCGCAGCCCCATCTCGTTCAAGCCGGTGACGACAAGCTGCCGCCGCCGGTCGTACTCCCCGACCATGCCGCGCACGTCCTCCTCGCCTGCGTTCAGCGCCTGCAAGGCGGCGTACTGCGCCGGCGTCGGCGCGGACATCATCACGTACTGGTGCACCTTCATCATTGCTTCGGTGAGTTCGCTGCGTGCGCAGGTGTACGCCAGCCGCCAGCCGGTCATGGCGTACGCCTTCGAGAAGCCGCCCATGAGGATCGTCCGGTCCTTCATTCTCGGCAGCGTCGCGAAGCACACGTGCTCCACGCCGTACACCAGCCGGTCGTAGATCTCGTCCGAGATCACGAACAGGTTGTGCTTGTCGACGATCTCAGCCACGGCCATCATCACGTCGCGGCTCATCACCGCCCCCGTCGGGTTCGCCGGGTAGCCGATGAGCAGCGCCTTCGTGCGCGGCGTGATGCGCTGCTCCAACTCCTCCGGCCGCAGCACGAAGCCGTCTTCGGCGCGCGTCGGCACGTGGATGTAGGCACCGCCGGCGAGTTGCACGCACGGCAGGTACGCCACATAGCCCGGATCCGGGCTCAGCACCTCGTCACCCGGGTCGATGATCGCCTCCAGCGCGATGTTCAGCCCCTCGCTGACGCCGGCCGTGACGATGATCTCCGTCCCGGAGTCGTAGTGGACGCCGTACAGCCGCTGCAGGTGCCGCGAGATCGCCGCGCGCAGTTCGACCAGCCCGTAGTTCGAGGTGTAGTTCGTCTCGCCGTCCTCGATGCTCTTGATCGCGGCCTGGCGGATATGGTTCGGCGTCACGAAGTCCGGCTGCCCGACGCCGAGCGAGATCACGCCGTCCATGCTGGCAAGCAGGTCGAAGAAGCGCCGGATGCCGGACGAAGGGATGGACTGGACGTGCTGGGAGATGTTGCCGCGATGCGTTACGCCGTCTGTCATCGTCTACCCGTGCGGGCTCGCTGCCTCCTGCTGATGCTCGATGCTCTCGCTTCGGGCACGCTGGCAGACGGCCGGAACGCGATTAGGCACATGGTACACGACGAACGGGGGCCGGCCAGACGGCAGCGCGGAGGCGGCGCGCACGCTTACGTCCCGCCGGCCCGCGCCTGCGGCATGCCCGACCAGATATCGAGTTCCGGGATGTAGTACAGCAGCATGTGCGCGCCGTCGTCGAGGCGGACGCGGAAACCGAGGCGCTCCTCCTCCCGCCATTGCGACTCTACTTCCGCGACCTCACGTCGCACTCCGTCGCGCTCGACCCACAGCGGTCGCTCCGGATACGACGCGCCGGCATGGCAGCCGACGCTGACCTGGAACGCCCGCAGGCCCGCCTCTTCGTCCCTATCCATTGCGGACCGAGTACACGCCCTCGCCGGGCTCGATCTCCACGGTTGCGCCACGCGAGAAGTCCAGCAGGTGGCGGAAGTGGCCCGCCTCCAGGTGGTAGTGCTGATGCGGCGGCAGCACGCAGGCGCAGTCCTCGGCGACGATGCGCGTGGCGAATCGCCGCCCCGCGACCTCGACCGCGAACTCCTGCATCGGCGGCGGGAACGCGCGCCAGTGCGTCTTGAGGATGAGGATCGAGCCGGTGTCGGCGTCCTCGCGAGAGAGCTTGCGGCGGTACGGCTTCATCGAAGGCAGCATACCGCGCGGGGTAGAGGGAGGCGGGCGCGCCGCCGCGCCCGTCTCCCTCGCTGCGGCTACGGCTTCGCCGCGAACCAGATCCCGCCGACGCCGTCGCCCTTCGTGTCGCCGGGCGCCTTGTCGTTGATGAAGCGATAGAGCGGCAGCCCGTTGTACGTCACCTGCATGGCCCCGTCATCGCGCGTGATCAGCGCGGCATCGCCCGTGGCACCGGCAGGCTTGGATGGCGCTCCGCTCGCGACCGTCAGCGCCGGCCAGTTCACGAGACACCCACCCGCGCACGCGCTCTTGCCGTTGCCTGCAACGTCGTTCTTGAACGTGTAGAGCGTCATGCCCTTGTCATCGGTCAGCACCTTGCCGAGCGAGGTGTCGGCGATCAAGAACGTGGTCGAAGCGCCGGACGCAGCCGGCTTGGTCGCCTGCGCGGCAGGACTCGCGGCCGCTTTCGTCGCCGCGCTCGTGCCGGCCGCGGCCGGCGTGTTCGCGCCGCCCTTTGCCGCGGCCGTCGCGGTCTTGTCTGGGTTGCTGGTGCCGCCGCATGCGGCCGCCGCCAGCGCGGCGCCGCCGATCGCGATCGCGCCGAGCAGTGCAGCTGCGCGCCTGACCTGTCGTGTGCGTGAAGTCATCCGTCCCTCCTGTGCCATGTGGTGCTATCCAACACCGGCATGTACGCCGCGAGGGCCCGGACGGATGTCAGGAAATCAGGGACGTGTGGACCTCAGAGCGGCGGCTTCGTCGCTCGCCAGTCCGCCGTCTGCTCGTAGGCTTGCGCGACGCGCAGCACGGTCTCTTCGTCGAACGGCTTGCCAATCACCTGCAGCCCCACCGGCAACCCATCGACGAAGCCCGCCGGGACGGAGATGCCGGGCAGCCCGGCGATGTTCACCGGCAGCGTGAACACGTCGTTCAGGTACATCTCGAACGGGTCCGCCGTCTTCTCGCCGATCTTGAAGGCGGTCGACGGCGTCACCGGCGCCACGAGCACGTCGTACTTCTCGAACGCAGCGTCGAACTCGCGCCGGATCACGGTGCGCACCTTCTGCGCCTTCAGGTAGTACGCGTCGTAGTACCCGGACGAGAGCGCGTACGTGCCGATCATGATCCGCCGCTTGACCTCCGCCCCGAAGCCGAGGCCGCGCGTCTTCTCCATGTTCTCCCACATCGTCGCGCCTTGCTGGTACGAGAAGCCGTACTTGACGCCGTCGTACCGCGCCAGGTTCGCCGACGCCTCGCTCGGAGCGATGACGTAATACACCGCCAGCGCCGCCTCCGTGCTGGGCAACGGCACGCCGTGCGTAATCTCCGCGCCCTGTTCCTGCAACGCCGCCAGCGCCGCCTCGACGCGCGCGCGCACGCCCACGTCGAGCGTCTCCGGCATGTACTCCTTTGGCACGCCGATGCGCAGGCCGCGCACGCCGCGCCCGAGCCCGGCCGAGAAGTCCGGCGTCTCGACCGGCGCCGACGTCGAGTCGGCGTCGTCGTGGCCGCAGATCGCGTTCAGCACCGTCGCCATGTCGCGGACGTCGTGCGTGAACGGGCCGATCTGGTCGAGCGAGCTGGCGAACGCGACGAGGCCGAAGCGGCTGACGCGCCCGTACGTCGGCTTCATGCCGACGACGCCGCACAGCGCCGCCGGCTGGCGGATGCTGCCGCCGGTATCGGAGCCGAGCGCGTAGATCGCCTCGCCCGCCGCCACCGCCGCCGCTGAGCCGCCCGACGAGCCGCCCGGCACGCGGTCGAGCGCCCACGGGTTGCGCGTGGGGAAGTAGGCGGAGTTCTCGGTCGACGAGCCCATCGCGAACTCATCCATGTTGGTCTTGCCGACCATGACCGCGCCCGCATCGAACAGCCGGCGCACGACCGTGCCGTCGTACGGCGGCACGAAGTGCTCGAGCATCTTGGAGCCGCAGGTCGTCGGCACGCCCTTCGTCGCCATGACGTCCTTGATGGCCACCGGGACGCCCAGCAGATCGCCGGTCTCGCCGGCCGCCAGCCGCGCGTCGGCGGCGTCGGCCTGGGCCAACGCGCGCTCCGCCGTCACCGCCAGGAACGCCTGCACCCTGCCGTCAACGGCGGTGATGCGGTCGAGCGCCGCCTGCGTCAGTTCGCGCGATGTGACCTCGCGCTTGCGCAGCAGGTCCGCGGCCTCGTGGATGGTCAGGTAGTGGAGGTCCGGCATCGCTACTCCAACACGGCGCGGACGCGCAGGTAGCCGTCCTCGGTGTTCGGCGCCAGCGCCAGCACCTCGTCCTGCGACAGGGACGGCCGAGAGCGGTCCTCGGCGAAGACGTTGCGGATCGGCAGCGTGTGCGCGGTCGGCTCCACGCCCTCGGTATCGACCGCGCTCAGCACGTCGAAATGGGTGAGGATCTCCGAAAGCTGCTCGCTGAACATCGCGACCTCGGCCTCGCTGAGATCGACGCGCGCCAGCTTCGCGATGTGCAGTACAACCTCGCGGTCAAGCTTCATGCGACAAGCATACGGGCTGTCCGAGGATGGCGAAAATCGGCGGCCCGGCGCTTCGGATCGGTCGTGGCGTCCGCCCTATGCACGCCATGATTAGGCGGCGCTTCCGGGGTTCTGGTACGATCTCCGGGGCAGGGGTTGTTGGATACACACATGGTACACGCACCCGACAGGGCCGAAGTGGCTCTCGGGAATCCAAGCTTCGTGTGGCGGTTCGGCCAGGACCGCCGTCTCAATCTCATCCGCCGGTACGCACCCCTCGAAGGCGCGCGCATCCTCGACATCGGCTGCGGCCTGGGCGTCTACGTGCGCAAGTTCCGCGAGTTCAGCGACCGCGTGTACGGGATCGACATCGACAGCAAGCGCCTGGTCGAGGGTGCGAAGACGACGCCCGGGCTGGCGCTCTCGGCAAGCGAGACGCTGCCGTTTCGCGACGGCGTGTTCGATGTGGTGGTGCTGAACGAGGTGATCGAGCACGTGAAGGACGACCGGCGGACCATCGCCGAGGCGTTGCGCGTCATCCGCCCCGGCGGCCACATCGTCATCTACGCGCCGAACCGGCTCTACCCGTTCGAGACGCACGGCATCTACCTGGGCAAGCGTTTCGTGTTCGGCAACATACCGCTGATCAACTGGCTGCCGGACCCGCTGCGCAATCGCCTCGTCCCGCACGCGCGGGCGTACACCAAGAAGGGCATCCGCCGCACGTACGCCGGCCTCGGGCTGCGCGTGCGCGCCGAGACGTACGTGTACCCGGGCTTCGACAACATCATCACGCGGCGCAAGCGGCTGGGGGCACTGCTGCGCCGGGCGCTGTACCGTGCGGAGCACACGCCGCTGCGCGCGTTCGGGCTGTCGCACTTCGTCGTGCTGGAAAAGCCGGCGGCGTAGCGCAGCGCAGGGAGGCAGGAGGAAGAGTTGGCCAGGAACAACGCCACGCGACGGCTGATCCGCAGCCGGCTGCGCGCCAGTCACGGCAGCGGCGGACCCGGCGCGACGCGCTGGCTGCAGGTCTTCATTCTGCTCGCCGGGATCGGCATCATCGGCGTCGCGGTCGCTGGCGCGACGGGCTACGGCGTCTACCGCTCCTACGCCAGCGACCTCGAGTCGCCGGACGCCGTCATCGCGAAGCAGCCGTCGGGCGGGGCGCAGATCCTTGACCGCAACGGCAAGATTCTTTACGAGTACGTCGACGACCGCTCCGGGCTGCGCTCGCCGGTCAAGCTCGAGGACATCTCGCCGTGGATGATCGCCGCGACGATCTCCACAGAGGACGCCAGCTTCTGGAGCAACCCCGGCGTCAATCCGCGGGGCCTCGCCCGCGCCGGGCTCGAGGCGCTCCATCTCCGGAGCGCCAACGCCGGCACCAGCACCGGCGGCAGTTCCATCACGCAGCAGTTGGTGAAGAACATCTACATCTCCGAGGACGAGCGCTACAAGCGATCGTACAAGCGCAAGCTCAAGGAGACCGTCTACGCGCTGGAGCTCTCCAACAGCTACTCGAAGAACCAGATCCTGGAGTGGTACCTGAATCAGATCTCGTACGGCGGCCTCTACAACGGTGTCGAGGCCGCTTCTATGGGTTACTTCGGCAAGCACGCGAAGGACCTCACGCTGCCCGAAGCGGCGATGCTGGCCGGCATCCCCGCGGGTCCGGCGCGCTATGACCCGGTCAACCACCCGGAGGAAGCGGCTGCGCGTCGCAACGAAGTGCTGCGCATCATGCACGGGCGCACGCGCGTCGAGATCGACGACAACGGGTCGAAGGTGGAGGCGACGCGCTTCCAGGTCAACGACGACGGCACGACGGTCGATGCCACCGAGACCGCCTTCTACCTCTCGACGGTGGCGCCGCTCAACCTCGTGCCGCAGCGTTTCCCGGTGAAGGCGCCGCATTTCGTGTTCGACGTCATCCAGCCGCAACTGGAGCACGATTACGGGCAGGAAGCGCTGTACCGCGGCGGCCTGCGCGTCCTGACGACGATCGACCTCGACCTGGAAGAGAAGGCGCAGCGGATTCTGGAGCAATGGATCAGCGAGTTCGAGGACTCGTCGGACGCGCACAACGGCGCGCTCGTCGCGATCGATCCGCGCACGTCGGAGATCCTGACCTACGTCGGCTCGCGCGACTACTTCCGCGACGACATCCAGGGCCGCAACAACAACGCCAACTCCCTCAATTCGCCAGGGTCGACGCTGAAGCCGTTCACCTACGCGACTGCCTTCGAAGAGCTGGGCTGGGGGCCGGGCACGGAGATCCTCGACACGGAGATCAGCTTCCCGGACGGGGACAAGGTGTTCACGCCGCGCAACCCGAGCGGCGACTTCCATGGGCCGATCAGCGTGCACGACGCGCTCGGCAACTCGCTGAACATCCCCGCGTTCAAGACCGTGCTGTACGCCGGCGTGCCCAACGTCGTCGCCGAATACAAGAAGTTCGGCATGACGACGCTCGATGACCGCAGCTACGGCCCGTCGGTCACCATCGGCGGCGTCGACATCAAGCTGGCCGATGTCACATACGCCTACAGCGTGCTCGCGTCCAACGGCGTCATGCGCGGCGTGCCGACACGGTTGTCGCTGCAGGATGGCAACCGCAAGCTCGACCCAGTGTCGATCCTGCAGGTCAGCCGCGCCGGCGGCGAGGTGCTGTACCCCAAGACGGAAGACCACCGCGTCAAGGTGCAGGAGGAGCGCGTGGTCGATGCGCAGCACGCGTACATGATCACCAGCATCCTCTCCGACCCGAGCGCGTTCTGCATCACATACGGCTGCGGCGCGCTCTCGATCGGCCGGCCGTGGGGCGTCAAGACCGGCACCAGCGAGCCGTTTGAGAACAGCCGCGCCATCGGCGAGACGTGGACGTACGGGTACACGCCCGACCTGGTGGCCGGTGTCTGGGCCGGCAACTCCGACAACTCGCCGGTCCACAACATCACCTCCACTTCCATCTCCTATCGCGCCGTGCGCGACTTCATGCAGGAAGCGCTGGTGGACACGCCGTCGAGCGACTTCGAGCGGCCGCCGGGGCTCAGCACCGTCGATACCTGCACGCCATCCGGGCTGAAGGCGAACGATGCTTGCGGACGCAAGGTGAAGAACCTGCTGCCCGACTCGACCGCGCCGAAGAAGGAAGACGACTGGTGGAAGAAGGTCAAGGTCGATATTCGCGACGGACTGCTCGCCACGGAGCTGACGCCGTCGCAGTTCGTCCAGGAGCGCTTCGGGCTGGCGATCCCGGATAGCGTCACCGGATTCGCGCGCACGCAGTCCGAAGAATGGGCGAAGTTCCTCAACGCCGGTGTCGCTCCGACCGAGCGCAGCACGGGACAGGCGCCGGTCCGGATCGACGCGCCGAAGAACGGCGCGCGCGTGAAGGACATCGTCACGATCACGGGCAAGGCGGACTCGGAGGACTTCGTCGCCTATCGCATCGAGTTCGGCGCGGGCAACCCGCCGCTGGAGTGGAAGCCGATCTTGCGATCGGAGACGCGCCAGGCGGGCGGCGGCCTGGGCCTGTGGAACACCGATGGCCTGCCCGATGGCATGTACACGCTGCGGATCGTGCTCGAAGACAAGAAGCGCGGCGAACTGTCCACCTACGTGGTGGTGAGCATCGGCGCGAGCGGCAACATCCGCGTCAGTCCCACCTTCACGCCGACGCCGCGGCCGCTGTTCGGCGGCGACGACTGACGCCGACCGCGCCGCACCAGCGAACGCGAGAGAGGGGAGGGTGTCGACGCCTCCCCTCGTTCATGCAACCGCTATCTGAACTGCGCGCTGTGCTCGGCGTCCGCCGTCATGTCGTAGGGGGCGCGGCGATCCTCCAGGTTGGTCACTGACACGGAGATCGGGCGGCTAACCGGCAGCGCGGTCGCGTCGAGCACCAGCACGCATGCACCGCTGCCCGCGGTCACGCACTCGTTCACGAGCGTCGCCTCGTGCACCGGGCGCCCCGGCAGCGGCGGCCCGCTCCATGAGCCGACCACGACGACACCGGGCGCGGGCTCGCCGTCCGCGTTCAGTACGCTCACGACCAGTTGCAGCAGCCCGCCGGCCTCCGATGGCACGACGGACGCGACGTGCACCCCCGCCTCGGGCGCGGGCGCGGCTTCGGCTGCCGGCGCGCGCTTCCCCGCGTTGAGTTCGTCTTCGTACAGCGATGTCGCGTGCAGCCACATGCCGGAGAGCCCGAGCGACGTGTCGGCGGCTTGCGGCGAGTCGTCGTAGGCGAACCCGCCGCGAAACCCGCTGACGATCGACGCGAGCGGCCGCGGCCGCGGCCATTCCCATCGCGACCACGGCAGCGCGGCGGGCGCACCGAGCCCCTGCGCGAACGACGCCGCCGCCAGTGGCGAGGGAGATTCAACGCCGGAGACGCGCTGCATGGGCACGCCCACGTTCAGGCCGCCGACCCACGCCAGGCTCGCCGTCGCCGCCTTCTCCAGCTCAGCATCGTCCGTCATGTCCGCCAGGTACAGAGCGTCGATGGCGCGCGCAATGATCCAGCCATTGCCGAACGCCTGGTCGGGGCCATCGCCAGGCGGCGGCGCCGTCTCAACGCCGTCCCATTGCGCCTGGGCGCTTGTGCCGCGCTCGGCGCTCGTCGTCCCGGGCGGCACGAGGTGGAACACGCTGCGGCCGATCATCTCGCGATACTGCGCGGCCGCTTTCGACGCCGCCCCCTCCCACGCCGCGCGGTCCGGGTGCGACAGCAGGTCGCGCCACATGCGGTGCATCGCTTCGAAGTGCGGCAGCGTGTCGTCGCTGCGGCGGTCCATCGTCCGCAGATCGTAAGACGATATCTCCTCGCGCACGGCGGCAGCGGCGGCGGCCAGCATCTTGTCGTCGCTCGAGAACTTGTAGAAGTCGTAGTCGACGGCGGCTCGCAGCGCGGGCGGGTACGCGCCGGGAGCGTTCGCCAGCAGCCACGTTTCGGAGAGCCGCGCGCGGCGATACATGCGCTGCGCCTTGTCCGGCTCGTCGCTCTGGAACGCGGCAGCAAAACGCGCCATGCCCCGCAGCGCGGCGGCTGTGTTCGAGGGATCGTCGTTGTTGTAGGGGCGCGTGTTCGATTCCGCATCGGAGCGCCCGCTGCCCGCGTCGCTCACGGTCAGCAGATAGCCGGCCGCGCGGTCGATCGCCTCGCGCAGGCCGCGACGCTGCGCTTCGGTCAGCACGTTCCGGCGCCGCTGGTATACCTCGATCAGGCCCACGAGGAAGTCGGCGTGCTGCGCCACCCTGCCGCGGCGCGTGTTGGAATCGAAGTAGCCGGCATCGAGTTCATCCGGCGCGATGCGCGCCCCGGCGGCATCCAGCGCCAGCGCGGTGAATGTTGTGCGAAAGAAGAGGAAGCGGCCGATCGGAAACTCGCCGGTGGCAAGCTGCACCTCCGGCGCCTCGACCATGATGCGATACCGCCCCGGCTCCGTGACGCGCGAGAAGTCGGCCGCCCACAGGGGGATCCCCCACGCCCGGCCCGCGTAGGTCGCGTGCCCGGCCGCCGCCTCGCGCCCCTTGCCATCGACGAGCCGCCATGTGAACGCGAGGCCTTCGCTGGCAGGGGCCGCCGTATCGTTCTGGCGGATCAGCAGCCGCTTGGTGGCGTTGCTCTCGTAGCCGAGCGTGCTGTAGAGCAGCGTGTAGGTGGCGTCGCCCGTCCGGTACCCGGCCGGGATCGCGCGTGTGCTCCCGCCGCTGTTGCAGGCAGCGAGCGCGGCCAGTGCGAGCGTCGCCAGCAGCATCGACGGCAAGAACAGGCGTCTCGTCAACAACTCCTCCAGCGCCAGCGGCCGGCAACGGCGCGCGGCCGCGTCATGGTACAACGCGGGCGCCGCCGCGAACCCGCGGCTGCTTGCGAGGCCACCTTGACCCACTATAATGCTAGGGCGCCGCGCGGATGCGGCAGCGCGCCGAGGTGGTGGAATAGGCAGACACGCCGTCTTGAGGGGGCGGTGCTCGCAAGGGCGTAGGAGTTCAAATCTCCTCCTCGGCACCAACATGCAGTGACGACCGCGTCCGCCCGGTCTTGCCGGGCGGATCTTCTTGCAAGGGCAGGCGGTCCGCGGCGACGTAGCCAAGTGGTAAGGCAGGGGTCTGCAAAACCCCCATCACCGGTTCGAATCCGGTCGTCGCCTCCAATTTCTGAACCTGAAAACGGCTGGTTCCCGCTCTCGGGACCGGCCGTTTTCTTCGCTTGGCAGCAACCGTGACAGCCACGCCGCCCGGCGTTGCGCCTCGCGCAGTAGCGGGGCGCATCGGCGTTGCGCTTAGGCGGGTGTGCGCGAGGCGCGACCGGCCGATCACTGCGGGTGGGCGGGCAGCGTGAAGCGTTTGACCGGGAACGGCCGTCGACGTTGACCTTCGACGAACCCGCTACTCCCCGGCCGACGGACATCCCTCGATGAACGACGCGAGCCGCTCCACGAGCGCTCGCGCCGCCGTCGGCTTCGCCAGGTACCCCGCGCCCATGGCCGCGCTACGGCGCGCGATCTCCTCGCCGGGTCCTGCGCTCAGCACGACCACCGCGCACGCGGCCGCCGACGCGGGGATCAGGCGGATGGCCTCAAGCACTTCCCATCCGGAGATGTCAGGGAGACAGAGGTCGAGCGTCACGACCCGAAACGGTCCCGCGTCTTCCATCCGCGCGAGAGCTTCGCTGCCGGTCGACGCCGTGACGACGGTCGCGCCCTCGAGCTGCAGCACTCGCGAGACGAAATCCTGGACCTGCGGTTCGTCTTCGACAACGAGGATCCGCGCACCTTCGAGGGCGCCCGTGTTCACCAGGCCACGACCAGACTGTCCCTTGGGGGGACCCTTCATCAGCGGAGGCAGCGCCTCCCCCGCCGATGATAATATCACACTTTTCAACAGCCTTTATATGGTAAAGCTCAGCAAGCGCCGCGCGAGACTGCCTCGTCAAGAACCGGAATGGACAGCGTCACTTCCAGCCCACCCCCCGGGGGAACGGTCGCCCGGATCGACCCGTCGTGCGCCTCGATGATGCTGCGGCAGATCGCCAGGCCCAGTCCGGTCCCTCTTCCCGGCGAACCGGCGACGCGATGGAAGCGCTCGAAGATTGCATCGAGTTCGTCGGTGGCCACGCCCGGACCGTAGTCACGAACGCTCACGGCCACCCGGTTGGCGCCCTCGCGCCTGACAGAGACTTCGATGCTCGCGCAGGGATCCGAGTACTTGTCAGCATTGTCGATGAGATTGCTGAGGACCTGCTCGATCCGTCCTGCATCCGCGACCACCTGGACCGCTTCGGCCGATACGATGAAGTCGCGCTGCCGGCCGGCGATCCGGAACGCATCGATGGTGGCGTTGACAATGAGGCCCATGTCCACAGGCCGCAGGTTCATGCTGAGGGCGCCCGCCTCCAGGCGCGACATCGTGAGCAGGTCATCCACCAGGCGGTCCAACTGCACCGCGTATCTATCGATATCGCGGAAATAGCCCACCATCTCGTTCTGAGTGAGTCGCTCGCCGTATTCAGCTGCCAGGGTTGCATACCCTCGGATGACCGAAATCGGTGTCCGCAACTCGTGTGACACTGTGCCGAGCAGCGCATCCTTCAGCCGCTCGCTCTCCTGTGCGGCGCGAAGCTCCACCTGGAGTTCCTGTGCTTTGCGTTCCTCCGTCACGTCGATGTTGATGCCGAGGACGCCGGTGACGTGCTCGCCGCTGACGATCGGGGCCGCGATCGTGTGTACCACCCGCAACTCCGGACCGGCGTCGAGGCGCTCTTCCTGATGGACGACCTCCCCCGCGAGTGCCCGGCGCCTTGTCTCTTGCCAGCGCGCGAGGAGGTCGTCCGGCAATCCAATGTCCTCCAGGCGCTCGCCGACGTGGTCGCCCCACGCTTCCACACAGCGGTTGTTCTGCATGGTGCAGGAGCCGTCGGCGTCGTAGGCCCAGAACGGGAACGGCAGGTTCTGCACCGCCGCGCGCAACCTTGCCTCGCTGCGCCGCAGCGCCTCCGCCGCGGCGCGCCGCTCGCTCACGTCGCGGATGGCCGCGATGAGCACGCGCTGGCCATCCGTTTCGAGCGGGCTCAGGCGGATGTCGATCGAGATCTCCGTGCCATCGCGGTGGCGGCCGAAAAGATCCGAGCCGCTCGTCATGGAACGTCGCCTGGGTTGCGCGGCGTACGACCGCCGCGCCTGCGCGTGCCCGCCGTGCAAGTGTTCGGGCACCAGCAACTCGATGGTGCGGCCGACGCAGTCCGCTCGCTGATAACCGAACATCGCTTCGAGCGCGGTGTTGACGAACACGACGATCCCTTCGGCGTCAGTGACGACGATCGCGTCGGGCATGGCCTCCAGGATCGCGGCAGCCGTGCCGCCAAGGAGCATGGACATGGTTCGCTGCCCTCATGCTCACCGGGCAAACCGGGGAGCCCTGTTCGGCCGCGGCGGCCGGCGCGTCTTGCCGGCCATCATACCCTATGCACTCGCCACCCACGCCACGGTGCAAGTTCCACGGCGCAGGTCGAGCGCTCCCGAAGGGAGGATGCGCGCTCGTGGCACCGCACCGTCGTCACGCGGGCGGGCGCCGCCGTCACGTGCGTCAAACAGAGAGGTCCGCGTCGCTATGCTGCTGAGAACAACGTCACTGTTGACAGTGTCAATTGACATGCAACCTCTCACGAGGGCATGCTGGTAGGCACCGACACCACTGACGGCGTACATCCGGGTTCAGCGGGTGAGCCAACGTCCGCGACCAGGGGGTTCCCATGCGCCACAGATCAGAGCCATGGCACGACGCGCCACGCAGCGTCATGATCTTCGCGGAGTCAGGCCGTGGGATGTGAGCAAAGCACGCATCCTCATCGTTGAAGACGAGGTGCTGATCCTTGGATTCCTTCAGCGCGTCGTCAGCCTGGAGGGCGCCGAAGCCTGCACCGCCAGCGATGGAGCAGCGGCGATCGCCCACCTGGCCGATGGCCTCCTGTTTGACCTCGTGTTTCTGGACATCGGCCTCCCGGACATCTCGGGGTGGGACGTGCTGCGGCACATCCGTGTCAGGCCGCTGCCTCATTGCGACACGCCGGTGGTGATCCTCTCCGCGCAGACAAGCGACAACACGCGGCAACTCGCCCTCGCGGCGGGTGTACCGTTCCTCGCCAAGCCGGTGACCGCCGCCGATCTTCGCCGCGCGATCAGCGATCACCTGCGCTGAGCTCCGCCGTGCGGGTGCTGCATCACCCTGCTCCCCAGGGGGCGTCGCGGCGACGTATCGGGCGGTGCCGCGGCGCGCGCCTCTCTCAAAAGAGTTTCGATCGAGATAACTCAGGCCGGCCGGATGATCCATTTCCCGTTCAAATACGCAGACGGGTAGCCTATGCGCCTTTGGCCGCCCTCTGTCTCAGATGTGTTACGGTCGCGAATTCCGTGGCCTGCGTGCGTTAGCGTTGCTCCCGAGCGTTCCTGGTGGCGCAGAAGGACGCAACAACATGACAGCCAACGGACGGAAGGTGCATCTCCTCATCGCCGATGAGGACCCCGGCATTCTCAATCTTGTTTCCTCGGTGTTGGAGCCGCGAGGATTTCTCGTGTTCAGCTGCCGCAACGCCGATGCCGCGCTTCAGCTGCTGCACGAGGTGGAACCGGCGCTCGTCATACTCGACGCCCGCTTGCCCGCGCCGGACGGGCTGGCCGTCTGCCGCCGCATCCGGAGCACCTCAGATGTGCCAATCATCATGACCTCGACCGCCGACGACCCGCGCGACGCCGCGGCCGCTCTCGAAGCAGGCGCCGATGACTTCGTGCGCAAGCCCTTCGGCTCCGACGAGTTGTGGGCGCGCATCAGGGCGATACTGCGCCGGTCGTCGGTCGCGGGACCGTTCAGCGAACGCATCGAAGCCGGACCGTTGCGCATCGACGGTGAGCGCCACAGCGCGCACATCGACGAGCAGGAACTCGACCTCAGCGCCAACGAGTTCGTGCTGCTCGGCCACCTGATGAAGCACCGCGATCGGGTGCTCACTCACGAGCAGTTGCTCGAAGCCGTGTGGGGGCGAGACTACGTCGATTCGCGGCAGTTGCTGCGGGTGACCATGTGCCGCCTGCGCCAGAAGCTGAATCGCAACGGCGCGGACTACATCCAGACCCTGCCACGCGTCGGTTATCGGCTTCGCCTCGCCCAACAGGCGGCGTGATCGCGGCGTGCGCAATGACGCTCCCGCACGTCCACTCCTGGAACGCGACACTCCACGACCCCACCAGCCAGCGAAGGAGAGCGGCGCCATGCAATCGATCCTTGACGCACCATCCACCTCGGACGCCCTCGATAGCTCGCGCCTGATAGGCCGGATCGCCGGGCTGCCGGAGCAGGTGGAGTCGGCCTGGGCAGCGGGCCGGGGTCTCGACCTACCGGCGAGCTTCTCGGACGTGGACCGGATCGCCGTGCTCGGCATGGGCGGCTCCGGCATCGGCGGGCGGCTGCTACAGGCGCTGGCCATCGACCTGTGCGTGCGGTTACCGATCGTCACCGTGCGTGACTACTCGTTGCCCGGCCACGTCGATTCCCGCTCTCTGGTCATCGCATCATCGAACAGCGGCAATACCGAGGAGACCATCGCGGCATTCCAGCAGGCGATCGATGCGGGCGCGCGCTGCGTGGTGCTGACGACCGGCGGCCGGTTGGCGGAGATGGCCAACGCCCGGGGTGTCCCGGCGCTGCTCTACGAGTGGCACGGCGAGCCGCGATCGGCGCTCGGCTGGAGTTTCGCATCGTTGTTGGGCATCGGCACGCGACTCGGCCTGCTTCCCGACCTGACGGCGGACGTGCACGGAGCGACGATGCAGATGCGAGCCGTGGGCGCATCTCTCGCGTTCGACGCGCCCGAACAAGACAACGCAGCGAAGCAACTGGCACGGCGGCTCTACCGCCGCGTGCCGATGATCGTGGGCGCCGGGGCGCTCGCCCCCGTCGCCTACCGCTGGCGCACGCAGATCAACGAGAACGCCAAGAGCTGGGCCATCGCCGACGAGTTGCCTGAGATGAACCACAACGCCCACGTGGGCTTCGGCCTGCCAATGCCCGCGCGTTCGCTGATGCATGCGGTGCTCTTGCGCCACGATGCGATGCACGCTCGCAACCGCCTGCGCGTCGAGGCGACGTGCGAAGAGATGCAGCGCGCGGGCGTGAGCGCCGAGATCCTGGAGGTGCCCGGACCTTCGGTCCTGGCGCAGGCGCTATGCGCCATCCACTTTGGCGATTTCGTCAGCTACTACCTGGGGCTGCTCAACAACGTTGAACCCGCACCAGTCTCGTCACTCGAGTCGCTCAAGGCGCGACTCGCGAGTCTGTAACCCTCTCCCGCATACCGCCGACGGCAACGTAATGCGCCGCCCGATCTCTGGTCGCGGCGCATTACGTCGTGCGCTCTTCGCCGCTCGGACGCGGCAAGCCTACTGAGACACGCCGCGCCCCGTGGAAATCCCGCCGCAACACCGCCGGGCGAACCTTCCGCGTCTGAGCTACACGCAGAAGAGAAGGAGTCCAAAGATGCATACCCAGACCAGGTTCGTCCTGTCGGCCGTGGTGGCCGGCATCGTCATTGCCGTTGCGGCGGCGGCATTCCCGGCAGGCGCCGGCGCCCAGAGCGTCCCAATCGGCGATCACGGCCCTTCGGGGACGCTCAGGCCGCCGGCCACTCCACCGCAAGTGCCGCCGAGCACCCAGCCTCCGCAGTCGCCCATTGAAACGCCGAACTTGCCGGTCGACCCGGCCGGTGGTCAAGCCGGAGCAAACGACGGCCCGTTGGCCCTGCCGTCGGCTGGTACGGGCACCACCGGTGGCGGCGCCTCGCCCGCCCTGACCATCGCGATGGCGGCAGGCCTCGCGCTGTTGGGGGCCGGCCTCGGCATGCGACGCGTCGGCAGGCGCGGGAGGTAACTCCCGCGCCGCCCGCGCGGCGCGGCGCAAGCGCAACCTCCGCACATCCGGGATCCAAGCTGCGCCGGACGGCGCCTCAATCGAGAAAGGGAGTTCTCGTGGGAGCACCTACACCACACGCACTTGACGCCGGCGCGGTTGCAGCGAGCCAGTCCGGCTCAGCCCCGCTCCGGCCGCTGCTCTCCGTCATCGTCCCAACGTTCAACGAGCGCGACAACGTCGCCGCGCTCGTTGGACGGTTGGACGCGGCCCTGGGCCCGATCTCGTACGAGATCGTCTTCGTCGACGACAGCACTGACGACACGCCCCAGGTGATCGCGGGGCTGAACTCAGCCGCGCCGATCAGGCTCATCCACCGCGAGGCGGACGACCGCGCCGGCGGCCTGACGACCGCACTCGTGCGCGGCCTGCGGGAAGGGGCTGGCCAGTACGTCGCGTCGATCGACGCCGACTTGCAACACCCGCCCGAGAAGCTGCGCGAGATGCTCGATGCGGCCCGCACCAGCGGCGCCGACGTCGTCGTCGCGAGCCGGTACCGTGCCGGCGGAAGCGCCCGCGGCCTCTCCGGCCCGGCGCGGCGCGCAATCTCCATCGCCTCGAAGTGGCTCTCGAAGGCCCTCTTCTACGAGCGCCTCCAACACACCAGCGACCCGGGCAGCGGATTCTTTCTGCTGCGGCGCAGCGTCATCGAGGGGGCGGCGCTCCGCCCCGTCGGCTACAAGATGCTGACCGAGATCCTCGTACGCGGCACCTGGCACCGCCTCGTGGAGGTGCCCTACAAGTTTGAGGCGAGGGCCGGCGGCGAGAGCAAGGCCGGCTTCCGGCAAGGCGTGCAGTACCTGCAGCACACGGCCCGCATCTTCCTGGAGGTTCCTCACGTAGCCCGCGCGTGGAAGTTCGGCGTCGTCGGCGCCACCGGGGTGCTCGTGAACCTCACGTTTCTCTGGAGCGGCCTGAGCCTCCTCAACCTGGCGCCGATCGGGGCGTGGGCGTTCGGCGTCGAAGCGTCGATCGTCTCAAACTACGGGCTCAACCGATCGCTCACCTGGCGCGACCGCCGCCAGGACGGCGTCGCCGGATGGGTGGCCCAGGGGGCGAGCTATCACGCGACGGCCGTCGCGGGCATCGCCGCCAACTTCGTCATCTTCGGCGCGGCCACGCTTCTCGGCGCGGCCACGCTGGCCGCCGCGGTCGCCGGGCTCGCCGGCGGTACTGCCATGAACTTCATCGGCGCCTCGCGCCTCACGTTCGCCCCGGCGCGCCGCGTTCCGTTCGAGATCGCGCGCGTCGCGACGCGGCGCCGGGCGCCGGCAACGGGCGCGCCCGCCGACCTGGCGGAAGAGAAGGCGGCATGAGCATGTCGTCCATGATCTCTGTTGCTCGCCCGCAGCTTGCTGCGGTCCTCGCGGAGCCGGGCCCCCATCCTCGCGCCATGATCCCCGCCGTTCGCTGGGAGCAGCTCGCGCTGCGCATCGGCCTCATCGCCACCGGTGCGCTCGTCTTCAACATGGCGCTCCAGAGCTGGCAGATGGGCGACATCGGATCGCACCCGGCGGTCGTCGGCATCGTCTTCGTCCAGTACGCCCTGGCGTTCACGCTGCTGGCGGTCGGGGTGATGCCGGTCAACGCAGCACGACGCGCAGCGCCACTGATCGCGATCGCGGTACTGTACTCACTTGTTTCGTGGTCGTACATCAAGATCGAGATCAACCTGCGCGTCTACGGCACCGACAACGTCGCCTTCTCACACGTGGCCGCGGAAAAGCTCCTCTCCGGCACGAATCCATACCAGGTGCACGACCGCGCCGTGATCGAGGAAGGTGCATTCCGGTTCGGCGTCCCGGCGACCTTCGTCACCAGCACGACGAACGGTCAGACGCTCGATAGCCTCATGTCATGGCCGGCGGGCAGCGTGCTGGTGCTGGCGCCCGCGCTCGCCCTCGGCCTTCAGGACATGCGCTGGGTCGTGGTGCTGTTCGAAGTCGCCGTCATGGCCGCGCTGTGGTTCAGGGCGCCCGGGGCGCTTCGCCCGGTCGTGTTCCTCCCGATCGTCATCGACCCGGATCTGTTTCTGCAATTCACGGGTGGTGGCGTCATGGACTTCATCTGGGTGCTGCCGACGCTGCTCGCCGCGATCGCGCTCTACGGCGGCCGCCTGCACTGGTCAGCGCTCTGCTACGGGCTTGCAGCCGGCGCAAAACAGCAACCGTGGCTGCTCGCGCCCTTTCTCGCCATCTACATTTGGAACATCCGCCGCGAAGACCCGCTGCCCCTGCGCGTGCGCGCCGTCGCCGCGTTCGGCGCGGTATCGGCAGCGGGCTTCCTCGCCCTCAACGCGCCGTTCATGGTCTGGGGGTTCAACGATTGGATGCGCGGTGTGCTGCTCCCGTTTCGCGAGCAGTTGGTCCCCTTCGGCTCCGGGATCTCGCTTCTCACTCAAACCGGCGCCGTGGGACTGCCGAAGGAGTTCTACAGCGCTGCCACCTTTGGCGTTTGGGCAGTGCTCATCCTGGTCTACGTGCTCTATTTCCGCAGCCTGCGCCACGCACTCTGGCTCGCGCCCGCGATCATCATGTGGTTCGGCTATCGCAGCCTGCAGAACTACTACGTCTACTGGATCCCGATGATGCTCGTCGCGCTCATCGCCTGGTGGGAGGAGGAAGACGATGCTGCAGCATCTGCGCCGACCCGCTAGCCCGATCCTGTGGCGTGACATCGCGCCGCGCGCGTTGAGCAAGCACGTACTCGTTGCCGTCGTGCTGGCCGCGCTGGCAGCAGCGTTGACGCTCCTCGCAATGCGCAGCTCGGCGGCGGCGTCCCTGGCTACCGATGTCACGGTGCGCTCAACCAGCGATCCGTTTGACCTCGGGGCGACGACGGCTGCGTCCGTTGAGTTGTTCAATCACGGCGAACACGACGTGCGGCCGCGCTTCTCGATCTCGTGGCTGCCGTACCCGTACTACTGGCGAGTCGTGTCCGGCCCGGCAGTCCTCGCCCCCGGCGAGCGTGCGACCTACGAGATCCAGTCCCCGGATGCCGTCGCGGCGCCGCCCAACGGCCTCGCGTTCCAGGTGAAGGTCAACGATGCCGCGAGCATCGTATACGCCATCTCCGAACCCATGCGCATCGAACAGTCCGGGCGCGCGATCGTTAACCCCGGCCTCCGGCTATGGACACAGCGCGATCCGGCCAGCGGACTACTGGCGCCCGCCGGCTGGCGCGCCTACGACCGGCCGGGCAGCGGCGATACGACGCTGCTCCAATCGGCATCCGTCTTCGGAGTCCAGGCCGCGCACCTGCGCGTTATTCAGGACGGCGCGGGCGGCGGCGACGACCACAGCTGGACCCACACGGGCCTGATCCAGGAAGCGCCCTTCCCGGAGGCGCCCTTCGATATCCGCCTGCTGAGCCGGGCGCCGTTCCAGGCAAACGAGTCCGGGTGGCCCCTCACCGCATTCGGGCTGGAAATCGCCGATGCCAGCAACGGCATGATCTGGTTCCTCTTCCAGCAGACAGGCAACGGCGACCGCGAGTACGACCTGCCGTCCGGCCACCACATCGTGGTCTTCGACGTGCCGGCGGAAACCTGGAGCGACCGCACCATCGATCTCGAGGCGCTCTATCGGCGGCTGAATTGGGCGCCGCCGCAGCGCGTGACATTCAAGCTCTTCGCCGCGGCCGCGAGCCGAGTCTCGGCCGACCTTGACGGCTACATCGAGCGGATAGACGTACCCCGCGGCGACACTGGCCGCCGTTAGAAGCCTTGAACGGGTTGAACGAAAGGATTCGGTACATGGTTAGTTTCTTCAAGTCGCGGACCTCCATCAACCAGACAGCGCCCGCCGACGGCACTACCGCCCTCGGGCCCGCTGCGGGATCGCAGCGACCGCTCGTTGCGCCCCATGTGGTGCTCATGGGCGCTTGCCTTGCAGCCTTCATTGCCGCGGCGGCCGTGTTCGCAATACAGCGTGACGCGCCAAGCGGCGAGCTGGCCGCCACGGTGCGCGTGCTGGACACGTCGGACCCGCTGCAAGTCGGCGCCATGACGCGGGCGACCATTGAGGTCGAGAATCGCTCCAATCATCCGATCAGACCGCGCTTCTCGCTCACCTGGCTCCCCAACCCCGCGTACTGGCGCGTCATTGCCGGCGCCGAGATGCTGGACGCCGGCGCGATCGCCACGTACGAGATAGAAGCACCGGAGTCCGTCGCCGCGCCGTACGCCGGCGAGGCCGTCCAGGTGCGAGTCACCGACGGCGACGGCCGCCGCTTCGCGATGTCTGAGGCGGCGGAGGTCCAACCGAGCCGTCACGCCATCGCCAATCCGACGCTGGGCCTCTGGAGCCAGCGCAATGGGCTCGACGCCATGCAGGCCCCAGCCGGCTGGTATCCATACCGTCAGATCGGCGCCTCCGATCGCGCGACGATCGCGCCGGACATCGTGCAAGGTGTCGACGCTGCCCGTTTCAACGTCGTCCAGGACGGCGAGCCCGACCGCGGCGGCTGGGCGCATGTCGGGCTCGCTCAGGAGATCGCGTTCCCGCGAAAGCCGTTCGACGTCCACGTGTTCAGCGCGGCTCCCTACTTCGCCAACGAGGCCGGCTGGCCGCTGTCCGCCTTCGGCATTGAGATCGATGACCGTGCCAACGGACTCATCTGGCTGCTCTTTCAGCCGACCGGCAACGGCGACCGCGACTACGACCTGCCGAACGGCCAGCACATCCACGTGTACGACGTTCCGCAGCGGCAATGGGCTTCTCGCGCCGTCGACCTGCCCGCGCTCTTCGGCGCGTTAGACCGCAAAGCGCCGGACAAGCTCACGCTGAAGATGTTCATCGCCGCGGAGAGTTCTCGCCCGGGCGAACTCGAAGGCTACATCAGTGGTTTCACCGGCGAGGAGATCGACTCGTCAGTGGGCAACGCACGCTAGTCAGACAGGCAACAGGAGGTTCATTGTCATGAAACGCGCACTCATCACCGGCATCACGGGCCAGGACGGCTCCTATCTCGCCGACTACCTCGTCGAACAGGGGTACGAGGTCTTCGGACTCATCCGCGGACAGAACAACCCGAAGCGCCCGCTCGTCGAGGCGCAGTCGCCCGAAGTCCGGCTCGTCGAGGGCGACCTCATGGACCAACCGTCGTTGATCAAAGCGGTCCAAACGGTGCAGCCGGATGAGATCTACAACCTCGGCGCCATCAGCTACGTGCCGATCTCATGGGCCCAACCGGAGCTTACCGGCGGCATCACCGGCATGGGCGCGCTGCGCCTGCTCGAAGCCATCCGCGTCAACACCGACGCCTCGCCATCGCGCTCGGCAGCAGCCGCCGGCATCCGGTTCTATCAGGCATCGAGCAGCGAGATGTTCGGCAAGGTGCGCCAGACGCCACAGAGCGAGGAGACGCCCTTTCACCCGCGCAGTCCCTACGGCGTCGCCAAAACCTTCGCCCACTACATCACCATGAACTACCGCGAGAGCTACAACATGTTCGCTTGCAGCGGCATCCTCTTCAACCACGAGTCGCCGCGCCGCGGCCCGGAGTTCGTCACGCGCAAGATCACCATGGCCGTCGCGCGCATCGCCGCCGGTTTGCAGGACGAACTGCTCATGGGGAATCTCGACGCCAAGCGGGACTGGGGCTACGCCGGCGACTTCGTCCGCGCCATGCACCTCATGCTGCAGCAGCCCGAACCCGACGACTTCGTCATCGGCACGGGCGAAACGCACTCGGTGCGAGAGTTCATCGAGCTTGCGTTCTCCTACGCCGGGCTCGACCCCGAGCGGTACGTGCGCATTGACCCGCAGTTCATGCGACCGGCCGAGGTGGACCTGCTCCTCGCGGACCCCCGCAAGGCGCGCAAGGCGCTCGGCTGGCTGCCCGATGTCAGCTTCGAAGGGCTCGTGCAAATGATGGCCGAAGCGGACCTCCGGCGGTTGGGCCTCGACGAGCGCGCTGGCGGGAAGAGCATGCTCACGGTCGTGAACGCCCCGGCCTCCGCGAACGGCCACGCGCCCATCACGCGTGCGGCATAGGAGGACGGTGCGATGACGAACACGATTCGCAACGAGCCCGGCGCATCGAGGGAACCCGCCGGCTCCCCGCAACGGCGGCACGCCGTGATCCTGGCCGGAGGTCAAGGCACGCGCCTGCGCCCGCTCACCTACGCCTGCCGCAAGGAGTTGATGCCCATCGTCGGCCGTCCGCTGCTTGAGTACCGCCTCCACACGCTTCGCACGCACGGCGTCACCGACGTCGCCTTCGCCTGCGCGAGCGGCGCGCGCGAGCTGGAAGCGCACTTCGGCAACGGCGCGGAGGTTGGGCTCCGTATCACCTATCACCGCGAGCCGCGCCCGCTCGGTTCCGGGCGCGCGGTCAAGGAAGCGGCGCGCGCTGCCGGCGCTGTCGGCACGCTCGTCGTCTGCAACGGCGACATCCTGTCAGACCTGGACCTGGGCGCAATGCTGCGCCTGCATGCCGCGACCGGCGCGGCGGTCAGCATGTCGCTCGCCACCGTATCCGAGCCGTGGCACTTCGGTGTCGCCAGCGTCGATCGGGACCTCCGGATCCAGAGCTTCAGAGAGAAGCCCCCGCGCGGGCAGGAGCCGAGCAATCTGATCAATGCCGGCACGTGGCTTTGGGAACCCGCCGTGCTCGACCGCATACCCGACGACGACTCGGCCGTCGTCGATGGCTTCGCCGAGCGCGTCCTGTTTCCCAGCATCATCGCCGGCGGCGGCCGCATACAGGGATTCCAGGACAAGTTCTGGTTCGACGTTGGCACGCCCGAACGCTACCTCGATGCCAACCACCGGTTGCTGGATCGGACGTTGCGGGGGCGAACGCGCCAGGTGACATGCGAGGAGGGCGTCGAGATCGCGCCCGATGCCACGGTCACGGGACCGGTGTACGCCGGCCGGGGCGCCGTCATCGGCCGGGGCGCTCGCGTCGTCGGCCCATGCGTCATCGGCAGCCGCGCCGTCGTCGAAGACGGCGCGCACGTCGAGGGGAGCGTGCTGTGGCAGCGCGCGCATGTCGGCACGCGCTCGGTAGTCCGGGGCAGCATCATCGGCGCAGGCAGCCGCATCGGCCGCGATGTCGCCCTCGACCACGCGATTCTCGCCAACGCCTCCGGCGTAGGGAACGGCGAGTCGCCTGCACGCATGACCCACCTGTTACCGGGAGAGTTCGTCGGGCTGCCCTCGGCCGTCCAGCCCCCGCGCGAGGCAGCCCCTGTTTCGGTGCGGCGCATGATCGCCGGCGCAATCTAGCTGAATGGAGGAACCATGTTCAAAGCACCAGCATCGTACGCACGGCCCCTGGACGTGCGGCAGCCGCAGGACAAGACCGCCGCGCCGGGTCTGGCGCCGCCGGTGGACCGGCTGCGGCACGCCATCCGGATCAAGCCCACGTTCGTTCGCGTGGCACGAGCCGCGAGACGCACATGACAATTCGTGCGGTGTCGCGCGCGCCGTCCGGCCGCGCGCGACACCGCATCGCTCGCCTGTGATACCACCAACAGCGGCACTACGTTCGATTGCCCATCGCATGAGCGTTAGTGTCTACGTGTATTGCATCACTAGAGAAGTTATCACGAATCTGTTACAGGGGCTGTTCAAACTGGACGTGCTCTCTTATGATGCGATCACGAGCCATGGATGGCGCCTCCGATGGGGAGAGGGCACCTCAAGAGGAGGATGGAATGGAATCCAGACGCTGGACGCGCGACCGCGGGCCGCGACCGGTGCTCGTGGCCGATGACGATCAGGGCATCCTTGACGTCGTGTCCACGATGCTCCGGCTTGACGATCTCTTCGCGTTCACGTGCCACGATGGCACGCGGGCGGTTGAGATGTTCCACGAGATCCAACCCCAGCTGGTCATCCTTGACGTGAGTATGCCCGGCCTGGACGGGCTGGCCGTCTGCCGGGAGATCCGGGCCGCATCCAGCGTGCCGATCATCATGCTCACGGTCATGAACGAGTCGAAGGACGCGGCGGCAGCGCTCGAAGCAGGCGCCGACGACTACGTGCGTAAACCCTTCGCCGCCGACGAACTGCGTGCGCGCATCAGGGCCATTCTCCGGCGTAACCAGGCCGACGCCATTCGCGGCGAGCGCCTCGTGGCAGGGCCGCTCGTCGTTGATGGCGCACGCCGCCTCGCGACGGTCAACGACGCTGAACTGCTGCTGACGCCCACGGAGTTCGCGTTGCTCGCATACCTCGCCGGCCACGCCGACCGGGCGTTGACCCACACGCAGATTCTCAAGGGCGTCTGGGGCGGTGAATACATCGATTCGCCGCACGTCTTGCGCGTCACCATGAGCCGTCTGCGCCAGAAGCTCGAAGCGCTTGGCGCCCACATCATTGAGACACTGCCACGCATCGGATATCGCTTGAGCAGAGAGGCGATGGGCCTGGCGCCGCCCGACACATCGCAGGTCTCGGCGCCGGCGGTCTGAAGGCCCCGCGACGCCGCGTCCGGACTTACGGCGCCGGAGCGGATGTCACCTTGCCGCCCAAACCCGCACGCTTCAGCGTGAACGTCACGCAGAGGCCGCCGCCTTCCGCCACCGCCCCCCAGATGTGCCCACCGTGCATCTCGATAATGCCCTTGCAGATGGCCAACCCCAGTCCGAAACCTCGCGCCTGCCCTTCGGACGCATCGCGATTCCGCTCGAACGCCTCGAAGATCGCAACCAGCTTGTCCATGGGCACACCCGGGCCATGGTCGCAGACCGCTACGCTGACCCGCTCGTCGTCGAGCACCTCCGCCCTGACATCGATCGGTGCGCCGGGTCGGGAGTACTTGCTCGCGTTGTCGAGCAGGTTTAGCAACGCCTGGCGGATCCAGATCGGGTCGGCGGTCACCAGCACCGGCTCCGGCGGAACTGTCAGGTTCAAGCTGCGGCCACGGGTGAACCCGCTGGCCGACGCCACCGCGTCCTGGAGCAACTCGTCGAGCGGCAGACTGCGGAGGTCCAGGGCGAGCATGCCGTAGTCGAGCCGCGACATCGTCAGTACGTTCTCGATCAACTCGTCGAGGCGCCGAGCCGCCTCGTCCGCCTCGGCGATCATGTGTTGCGCTTCGTCAGCGCTCACGCGGCCCTTGTACTCCAGGAGCGTGGACAGGTAGCCGTGAATGACGGCGAGCGGTGTCCGCAATTCGTGGGAAACCGTGCGCAGCAAGTTCCTCCTGAACCCTTCGCTCTCCTCGGCGGCGCGCATCCGCACCGCCATCTCTTCGTTGCTGCGGCGCGCCGTGACGTCCCGATGCGTGACCAGGACGCCGCGGCGCCGGCTGACCAGCGGCGTCGCCAACATGACGAACCAGCGCTCTTCCTCGGGACTGCGGCAGTCGTACTCCAGCCGGAATTCCGGCGACCGGCCGGCGATCACATCTTCGAGCCCGCGCAGCGCCTCCCCGGCCGCGTCGACGCCGTCGGCCGCCGCGCGCCGGCACACCTCCAGGTAGTTGATGCCGACGCCGTCGATCGTTTGTTGCCCGGCGGCGTTGGCTGCGCCGAATTGGCGCCACTGGTCATTCACAGCGATGATCTCCCCGGTGGCATCGACGACGGCGATATGCGTGAGCACCGAGTTAAGGATGTCGCGGCTCATCTCCTCGCTGTCCCGCAGCGCCTGTTCGGCCACCTTCGCGCGGGTGATGTCGCGCGACACGCCGACGACGCCCTGAAGCTCACCGCGCTCGTCGCGCAGCGGCGCCTTTGTCGAAAGGAGCCATCTCTCCCGGCCTTGCAGCACGAGCCGCGCCTCGACTCGGGAGATAGTGCCCTTCTCCATGACCTCGCGGTCCACCGCATCACTGCGGCCCGCATCGTCGGCGTCGATCAGGTCTGCGGTTGAGCGTCCCAGGAGTTCGCTCACGGGCATCCCTGCGATATTGGCGAACGCCGAATTGGCGAGTATGTAGCGCCCCTCGCGGTCCTTCGCGAAGACGGGATCCGCCGTGCTCTCGATGACGCTGGTGAGTAGCCGGTGCTCTTCCACCAGCGCCGCCTGGACGGCGTGGAGCTCACGGATATCCGTCGTCACGGCCACGACCCCGTCGAAACGCCCGCCCTCGCCGTGCAGTGGTGCGACCGTTGCATACGCCCGCAGCTCGGAGCCGTCGCGGCGTGCCATCGTGAACTCGCCCGACCAGGACTCGCTTCCCAACAGGATCCTCGCGAAGTCGTCTGCGTACCGCCCGGTCACCTGCGATGACAGGAGGACGAGCAAGTGCTCCCCAATCGTCTCGGACGATTTCCATCCGAACAGCGACTCGCAGGCACGATTCCAATGCGTAATCCGCCCCTGGGCGTCGACGGCCACGATCGCCTGCCCGGCCGCGTCAAGCAGGCGCGACTGGAAGCGCAGCGATTCCATCTGGCGGCGGTACTCAATGGCGGCACCGGCACGGCCTGCAAGTAATGCCACCAGAGCGCACACTTCCGACGAAGGTTCAAGCGGACGCGTATCAGCGACGGCGAGAACGCCGACGCAGCTTCCGCTGGAACCGGGCAGCAGCGCGCCCAGAAAGCCCTCCGCCTTCAGCTCGCGCAACAGGGAGTCATTGGGGAACTGGCCCTGCACGCCGCGCTCGTACGCGCAGAGCCCGCGACTCACGATGCCCTCGTAAGGCGTGCCCGCGAGTTCATACTCGAAGTTGTCAAGGAAGCCTTCGCCGGACCAAACCGCCAGCGTGGAGATGCGATTCGGCCGCGGGATCAGTTCGCCAACCAGCGCGTATCGAACGCCCAGGCGCGATGCCAGCCTGGAAACCAGCCCCTGGAAGAACTGCAGCTCACCGAACGACGTGAATCCCTGCGCGATCGCACCGAGCGCGGACTTGACCCACTCCTCATGCTTCTCGCGGACGATGCTCGCGGTGTACCGGCGGCGCCCCGCCTGCACCGGCGTGGCACTCACCTCCACGACAAATTGAGAGCCGCCCTTCCGCAGCCCCCGCATGGGAAGCCATGCGTCCGGCGTGGCGCCACCAGCAGCGTCGATGCCTTCGGGGGGCGGCGCGAGCCGGGTCATCAACGCCCGAAGCCGCATGCCTACCGGTTCGGACGGAGCGTATCCAAAGAGCGCCGCAAACCGCGCGTTCGCAAACACGACGACGCCGTGGCCGTCGGCCACCACCGCTGCCGACGGCAGATCCCGCAGGAACGATTCAAGTGGCCCGTCGAACGGAGTCATCCAGCGTGTCGCCGGACAGCGAATCGCATCAGTTGCCCTGCCTAACGGAACGCGCCCCATCGACCTGCTGCTGTTCCGCAGAGAGTACACCCCACGCATCCATCTTGAACAGGGGTTGACTTGCCAACGAGTTGAAGTCCGCTGCGTCGCCACGAGGGTCAAGGGATGGAAGGAGCGGCGGAACGGAGATCTCAGGTGAGGACTGCCGCCGCCCCTTCCGGGGAGGAATTGCGCATACGTATCGCCCGCCGGCGTTGCGCCGCCGTTGCCGCGCGGTCTGCGCGGATCACGAAAGTATTCCTGCGCGCTGGTCGCACGTGCCGGTCAGCGCCCTGGACTCAGGCGAGACGGTTCTGAGACAACGCCGCCGCTCCGGGCAAGGCGGTTGCGATGCCGCCGGACGATCAGTCTCAGACACGGCGGCTCGCGGCGCGCCGGCATGCGACCGGCCGCGCTGCGGGCGCGATTCGATGCTGCGTCATCTCACGGAGATGCGCGTTCGGGGGATACCCATGGTGACGGACGGACCGCCCAGGCCGAGCACGCGCCGGTACAACGCCAAATTCCGCACGGACATCCGCGCCATGCCGTGGGTCACGACCGTGTTCCTGGTGGCGGAACGGCGAGCCTGCGAAGCCTGCCGGCTCGCCTCCGCTCACTATGCCACGGCAGTGCTGCCGCCAACGCCCGTCGCGGGCTGCACGCGCCCGGGCGGCTGCGGGTGCTGGTTCGCGGCCGTCGCCGGCGAACCGCAGCGGCCGCAGGCGTCCAGCCGCCCGCCGCGCGCAACCGCCGCGCCGCGGCCGACCACAAGCACAGGGAGGCGTACCAATGACATTCAAGGATGACGGGTCGGTCCGTGTTGAACCCTCGGCGTCCAATCATCCCGACGCCCGGCTGCTTGAGCTGCGCGCGGATCGGGAATTGCGGTTCTTTCGCATCTCCGTGTGCGCGGTGCTCGTGGTCCTTCTGGCGACCGCCGCCTGGTTCGTTCCGTGGGGCTCGTTCGGTCTGAGCATCAGCGACCTCGACGCGCCGACCGCCACGGGCTTCGTGCTACTCGCCGCTTCCGGGACCGCGTCGACCACCTTCGCGCTGCGCTGGGCGCCCATGCTCGTGCAGGAGCCCAAGTCCGAACTCATCCGCGCGTTCCTCGGCGATGGGATGCGCATCCGCAGCCGCAGGCGGTTTCTCACGCGGCTCCGTTATCAGTGCGAGCTGCGCCTGAAGGATCGCGGCCAGCGCTTCTCACTCGTCGTCGTCGGCCTGCCCACCATCAATGCGGAGCGAACGGAAGGCAAACACGCGATGACGGACGCGTTCGCCACCATCCAGCGCATCGTTCGCGGCAACGACGTCATCGGCGACTCGGGCGGCAATGAGGCCTGGGTCCTCCTGATGGGCGCGGGGCTCGGCGACTGCCCGACCGTCTGCGGCCGGATCGCGGAGGCGCTCCGGGAAGACATCGCCGCGCTGCGCGACGCTGCGGCGCCCGTGCTGATCGGCGCGGGCGCGTTCGAAACCGACGGCCGCGACTCCGAAGCGCTCTTCCGCGCGGCCCGCAAGCGCGCGGGGGCGCCGAAGGCGGGTGTAGCCCATGCCGCGTAGCAGCTTCCCGACCAACCTGGCGGCCGTGTACCAGTGTCCAATTGCCGGAGCGCGTCGCTCGGATCGGGCGCACGCTCGCCCGGCCCTCAGGCTCTACCGGCTCCGCAGCGTACAGGTGAAACCATGAAGATCCTCGTTCCGCTCGACTGCGCGTCCCACGGGCAGGCAGTCATCCAGTTCTGCACGTCCATGCCGGGCGTCCTCGACTCCATCATCATCTTGACCCATGTCGCACCGCTCCCGGGATCCGTCGATCGCGGTGGAGTGGAGCGCGCCGAACATTATGTCTCCGAGATTGCCCGTCCGCTGCGGGCCGCCGGGGCGCATGTCCTGTACATGCTGCGCCGGGGTGATCCGGCGACCGAGATCGTGGCCCTCGCACGGATGCTGGAGGCTGACTTGATCGTGATGCTCGCGCGGCGCAAGCAGCGCCATGGCGACCGCCTGCTGGGTGGCGTGATCGAGGCCGTGGTGCTGCACGCGGAGCAACCGGTCGTCACGATCAACGACATCGTGTCGGCAGGGACGGCGCTGCCCGGGCGCGATGAGCGGACCGCGGCATAGCTTCGGGGCGACCTCCCCCGGCACACAGCGCGAAAGCGCCCGTGAGGCGCGCGGCTCCGCGAAACAGCTTCGAGACAAGACCTCGCTCAATGTGACGGCGCCGGGAGCGTCACCGGCGATGCTTACGAGGGCATGCTACTCATACGTCCGAGCCAGAATAGGACGATGGCAACCCGAGACGCACCAGGCACAGAGAGGGGCGGGAGCGCGCGAAGCGGCCGTAAGCAGCGGCCACGCGCCTCCCCGGAGAGACAGAGTGTTTCGACGCCCATCGCTTCGACACTCCATTTGGATCATGACGGCGGCCGTGCTGGTCTTGCTGGCCGCCCGGGTGTTCGTCCTGTACGAGAACACGCAGGTCAGGAACCACACCACCCGCGTCGTCGAGCGCGAATCGGCCCACATGGCGCTCTATCAGGAGATGCGCGTCGCCGCGGTAAATGAAACCGGGAACCTCGCGGGCTACTACAACCTCCGCGACGAGCGGTACTTCACCGGCTTCAATAGCGCCCTCGCAGCGTCGAACGACGCGTTCGACGCGCTGGACCTGACCATCCCCCCGTCTGACGGCGAACATCGGGACCGGCTCAATCAGCTGCGAGCGGCGCACGATCGGCTCGCCGAGGCTCTCGTTGCCGTGATGACCAACCTCAGGGCATCCAATCTGACGGGCGCGCTTGCCGCGGCCGGCGAAGGCGATATCTTCGATGGCGGCGACCGGTACGCGGAGATGCTGCGCCAGGCGAGCGACGAAGAGCGAGGCACGCTGCTCCAGGCGCAGGCTGCCCAACACGATGCGGCAGTGCTGGCGGAGCGGCTCTCCTTCGGCATCGGCCTGACGCTGGCCATGCTCGTGCTGGCGACGGAGTTCGTCGCCATGCGCTGGTTGGTCAAGCCAATCGAACGCGTGGGGCTTGCGGCGCGATCCATCGCGTCAGGCGACGAAGCTGCCCGGGCGCCCGTAGGGGGGCCCGTGGAAATCGCCGGTCTCGGACGCGACGTGAACCGAATGGCGGATGCGATGATCAGCCGCGCCTCGGAGATCCAGTCATACCTCAGCCAGAACCTCGAGCAGCGCACGCGGGAGCTTCAGCGCTCAGACACCGCACTGCACGAGAGCGAGCAGCGCTTCCGTTCGCTCGTGCAGAACGCCACCGACATGGTGACGATCGTCGAAGCGGACGGCGTCCTCCGATACGGGAGTCCGGCCGTCGAACGGCTGCTCGGCTACGGGCCGGAGGCAATCACTGGCAGGAATCTTCTCTCGCTCGTGCATCCAGGTGATCATCCCGAAGTGGCGCGCGCATTCGCCAGTGCGCGTGAGCACCGCGGGATCCATCCTCCGCTCGAGCTCCGGCTGCAGCACGCCGACGGCTCGTGGCGCTTCTTCGAGGCGATCGCCACGAACCTGCTGGACGACCCGACCATCCACGGCATCGTCTACAACTCGCGCGATGTGACGGAACGCAAGCGCGTCGAGGATCAACTCCTCATGCTTGCTGACCACGATCCCCTCACCGGGCTGCTCAACCACCGCCGCCTGCGCGAAGAGCTGACTCGCTTGCTGGCGGAGGCGGTGCGCGACGACGCGGCGGGGACCGTCGTGTTCCTCGATGTAGACCAGTTCAAGGACGTGAACGACACGCTCGGTCACGCGGTGGGCGATGAACTTCTCGCGAAGCTTGCCGACCTCGTGCGCTCCGAGATGCGGGACGGGGACGTGATTGGACGCATCGGCGGCGACGAATTCATCATGGTCATGCCCCGCACCGATCTGGAAGGTGCTCAGATCGCCAGCGAACGGCTCCTCGCGGCGGTCCGGCGGCACAGCTTCCTCACGCAATCCGGCCCGCTGCGCATTACCGCCAGCCTCGGCATCTCCGCCTTCCCGGATCACGGCCTCCACGTGGACGACCTGCTGTCCGCCGCCGACCTCGCGATGTATCAGTCGAAGCACGACGGCCGGAACCGTGTGACCGTCTACGAGCCGGGCATGGACTCGCCGGCGACGGCGCGCCTGTCCTGGCACCACCGGCTGCGCGATGCCCTCGACTCGGATCGCTTCGTCCTCTACGCACAACCGATCGTCGATCTGCGGACGAACGAGATCGGGCAGTACGAATTGCTGCTGCGGCTCCGGGGCGACGATGGCGCCATCATTCTGCCGTCGGAATTCCTGGCCAGCGCCGACCGTCTCGGACTTCTCCATGAGATCGACAGATGGGTCGTCCGGCAGGCCGTCCGCGTGCTCGCCATGTGCGAGAAGCACGGGCTGGATGTCCGGATCGCTGCCAACGTGTCGCCCAGGGCGTTCGGCGATCCAGGCGTGCTGGACGCAATCCGCGCCGAATCCGTAGCGGCCGGCATCGACGCCTCTTCGCTCGTGCTGGAGGTGACCGAAGACTCGGCGATCCGCGATGTCAATCAGGCGTGCCGGTTCATGGAAGCGCTGGCGGAACTCGGCTGCCGGTTCTCCCTGGATGACTTCGGCGTCGGGTTCTCGTCGCTGGAGCGGCTGAAGCAGCTCCCGGTCGACTACCTCAAGATCGATGGCAGCTTCGTCCGCGACCTCCGCAACGACCCGGTCGACCAGCGGCTTGTTCAGGCCATGGTCGGCCTAGCCCGCGCCCTCGGTATGCAGACCATCGCCGAGTACGTCGAAGATGCCGAGACGCTGGAGTTACTGCGGCAATACGGCGTGGACCACGTGCAAGGCTTCTACCTCGGCGTGCCCGCCCCGGTGACCGATGGCCTGATCGAATTCCGCGAGGCTGAGGCTGCGTGAGGTGATGCCGTGAGCGGACCAAGACGACGCGGCATGGGAGAATGAACGCAGCCGAAGCAGATGTGGTGCGGCGTCCTCCCGGCCAGGCATGGCGCTACCTCTCGCGGACGGCTGGAGGGCGAGGCCGATGTGAGATGGGGAAACCTGGCCGCGGCGATCGAAGTGTGACACGCAGCACCAACCCGCGGCGGGGCAGGGCGATGGGCGAGATCAGCGCTCGACCGTCACGCGTGGGCTTGACCACGGTGGTACGATAGTCACCTTCCATGACCCGCGGGCGCGGACTTCAAGCATCGGAGGTATGCGATGTCGGTGGCACGAGTAACGGAGATCACGTCTCAGTCCCCACGGAGCTTTGAAGATGCGATCCGGCAAGGGATACGGCGCGCGAACGAGACGCTGCGCAATGTCAGCGGCGCATGGGTGAAGGAGCAGCAGGTCGCGGTGGCGGAGGGCAAGATAACCGGATACCGCGTGAACATGCTGGTCACCTTCGTCCTGGAAGACGCGCCCCGCGGGCGAGCCGCAGCAGCGAAGGCGCCGGCGACGGCGCCCGCGAAGAAGGCTCCCGCAAAGAAGGCTGCCCCGACCGCGCGCGGGCGGCGCTAGCGGGCGGCGCTAGCGCGCGGCGCGGGCCCGCGGTGCGAGACTCTTCCGGCATTTCGAGGGGAACGGTGACCGCGACACGGAACGGACCGGCCGCCGGGCGCCGGTCACGGGGCGTACGACTCCGGGTCGTGCTTTTCGCCGTGGCAGGTGAGTGTGCACGTCTGGGTCACAGGCGACCACAGAGGTGCCGCCTCCCCGACGATCGGCCGGACGTTGGGCGCGAAGTTGACGCCGCGTGCGTAGTCCTGATTGCCGGCCCACGGCGCAAGCTTGGTGCTGTGCGTCCGGTAGTGGCACTCCGCGCAGATCGCGTTGCCCTGCCCGGCGCCGAGCGTATCGATGTCCAGCCCGCCGCCGCCCTCGTTCGAGATGCCGCGGAGGTGCTTTCCGTGATAACGGAAGTTCGTGTCGGCACGCGGGTCCTCGGAGGTGGTGGAGAACGGCGCCTGGCTGTGGCACAGGTAGCAGAGCGCGAAATCAGCCGCGGCGTACGCCTGGCTGGACGACTTGAGGTCGCGGTCGCGGTAGTTGGCGATGAGCAGTCCGCGGTACCGGCTCGTGTGGGGCGCCAGCCGGGCGTTCGCCGCGGGTGAGGCTGCGCGGTAGTCGCCGTGGCAGTTCACGCATCGAACCGTCGAGCCGGTGGTGAAGGTATTCCAGCGGCTGCCGCCGGCCAGGCTCGCCGCGAGCTGGCTCGTGGTGTTCTTTCCCGCCGCCTCGATCGGGTGGTACGAGGCGTTCGCGGTGTCGAACTCCACCAGCTTGTCGGTCTTCTTGTACGACTCCTTCGAGTAGCTGAGCAGCGTGGTGTAGCCGGAGTGGCACTTGTAGCAGAGTTCGTCCTCGTAGACGATCGGGTCCGTCCAGGTGTACGCCGGAGAAGCGGACACGCCCGCGCTGCCAGCCAGCGCCCCGGAGGCGCGCCAGCCGCTGGACGTGCCGACGGCGAGCGTACTGTTCATGGTGTGCGGGTTGTGGCAGTCGGCGCAGGCGGAGTGCCGGTTTAGCACGCCCGCGAACTCATCGACCAGGCCGCTGATGTGGCTCGACGGGCTCGTGGCCGGGTGCGAGTAGAACGAGCTGGTGGCCGCGTTGTTGGCCGGCACGTTGACATCCGTGTACTGGGCCTGGACGTTTGAATTGGCGCCGGTGCCGTCGTGGCAGCTGAAGCAGAGCGCGCCTTCCCTTGCCGACTCGGTCAGCAGCGTGTCGGCCGGCGCCGTGTGCGAGCGATGGCAGGCGGCGCACGAACTCGTCGTCAGCGTGTATGCGCCGTGCGGATCCGAGCCGGCGAGCTGTTGCTGCGTCTGCGGGGCCCGCGACCCGGTCCCGGTGCCGGCAGCATCCACCGGCGGTGCATCATGCCAGGCGCCGATGCCGCTCGCCGCGTCCTCGCGCCCCGACAGTCCGGCGGCAGCGGCGCCGTTCCAGCCGGCGATCGCCGCGACCGCAACCACGATCGCGAACCCCGCGAAGACGGGCGCGACCCGACGAAGCGTTGCGCTGACTCTCCCCTGGAACATCGGCTGCCCCTTCATTCCGGCCCGGCGCCACCCGGCGCCCGGCCGGTCGCGTGCCCGTCCGCCGCAAGCGAAACGGCCCCCACCGCCATCGCGAGTATCAATACGTCTGCCATACCTCCACCCGGTTGTTCTCCCGATCCGTGACGTAGACCCTGCCGGCGCTGTCGAGCGCCAGACCGTTCGGGTAGTGAAGAGGATGCTCCGCCCCGCCGCCGAAGCTGTAGAGGAACTTCGGTGCGCCCGAGACGTCGTAGACCAGCACGAGGCCCGACAGCGTATCGGCGACGAACATGCGGTCGCGCCCATCGATCGCCAGTCCACGAGGAAGCCCGAGCTTCCCGCCGGCCCACGCGTCGATCGTTTCGACGTAGCCCCCCGCCGCGTCGAAGATCTGCACGCGGCCGTTGTTGCTGTCGGACACGTAAATGCGGCCCTGTCCGTCGACCGCGGCCGCGTTCGGGAACGAGAATTCGCCATCGCCGTTGCCTTCGCTGCCGAAGGCGAACGCGAAGTTCCCGGATGGATCGAAGACCATCACGCGATGCTGGCCCGGCGTCACGTCCGTGACGAGCAGGCGTCCGTCCGGCGCGAAGCCAACACCAAGGGGATGCCAGACGCCGGCGGTATCCGCCGGCGGCGCGACATCACGAATGTACGCGCCGTCCGGCGCGAAGACGTGGATGGCGTTGTCGCCCTGGTCGCTGACGTACACCTCACGCGCGGGACTGATCGCTACGTACACGGGAGCCGACGCGCCGGCCTCCGCCTCGGGCGCCGCCATCGAGAGCAACGCTTGTCCCTGTTGATCCAGCACGCGTATGCGGTGCTCGCCGCTGCCCTCGGTGACGTAGATCGTGCCGTCGTCTGCCACCGCAACGCCCATGGGCCGGGCGGCGCCTTCGAGTGATTGCGCGTGCCGCGGCAACGCGGCGGCCGATGCGCCGCCCGGCGAAGGCAGCGGGCGCGCGTCAGAACGGGCCACGATCGCGTACACGACGATCGCGGGGACACACGTCACGGCGAGCATGGCGATCAAGCGCGGCCGGCCGGTCACGGCCAGTGCGCCGCGACGCCACGATCGCGCGTTCAATTCCGCCCCTCGCGTACCCGCCAGCATCGCGTCCTCCACGACCGCCGTTTCATAGTGCTCCCGTCCTTAACATCGTCGCTCCCGGGGAGAATACATAGCTAGGACCGATGCGCCTAGAAGGCGATCATCCGTCACGCATAGACCCATACCAAAAGGCATAGAACCATCCGCCGCCCCGTACCGCCGCACGGCACACGGGCTCGATGCGGCTGGCGGTTTGTCGCTGGAGCGGGGCAGAGAGGCCCCCGAAAGAAGGCCTCTCTGTCCGCTCCAAGATCTCTGCTGTGACTCCGTGGCCACAGGCGACTCCGCTTAACTAATCAATGTCCGTGCCGCGGCGACGGTCGCGCCCGCCTTCTCATGCATCGTCGTCGTCGTCGTGGTCTCCATCATCATCGTCGCCGTCGGTGCACGCCGGCGTTGTGACGACTTGCACCAGATCGAGCCCGTCGATCACGCCGTCGCCGTTGACATCGAACTTTACGTCGTAGCGGCGGTCGCCGGCGTGGCTTCCGAGCCGCCGCATGATCCGGCTGGCCAGTTCAAGCCGCTGCTCGACCTCCAGGCACTGACCCGGCGTGCTCGTCGCCGTCGCCGTCGGTGTGTTGGTTACCGGCAGCGTGGTGGTCGGCGTGCTCGTCGGCGCGGCGGTATTCGTCGCGGTCGGCGTGTTCGCCGGCGGCGGCGTCATGGTCGCCGTAGGCGGCACCGGCGTGTTCGTCGCGGTGTTGGCCGCCGGTGGCGTGGCCGTGGCCGTGCTGGCCGGCGTGTTCGTCGCCGTCGGCGGCACAGCCGTATTCGTCGGCGGCACCGCCGTGCTGGTCGATGTCGCCGTTGGCGGCGCCGGCGTGTTCGTCGCCGTCGGTGGCACAGCCGTGTTCGTCGGCGGCACGGCTGTGCTCGTCGATGTCGCCGTTGGCGGCACCGGCGTGTTCGTCGATGTCGCGGTTGGCGGAACGGGTGTGTTCGTAGGCGTAGGCGGCACCGGCGTGTTCGTCGATGTCGCGGTTGGCGGCACTGCCGTGTTCGTCGGCGTAGGCGTCGCCGCCGCACCGACCGTGATGCTGTAGATGGCGAACCCGGTTGAGCCGCCCGGAGCGGTCAATCCGCTCTGCCCGAACACCTTGTAGTGGTAGGTGCCCGGCGCAACCGGCGCGGTCATCGCTTGCGGCGATGGGCCTGAGTAGGCATAGACGCCGGTCGTAGTTCCGGTGGTACCGGCCGCGTCGGAGTTCGCGATCCAGTAGCCCGTCTGCGCCCCGTCGGTCGACGGGTCCATGGTGATCGTCACCGTGTACGCCGCGCCGGGAGCCGGCGAGTTCGTGCTGGGTACGGCGGTGACGTGATTCGTGTAGACGCCCTGACCGGCGGCGCCGTGGCAGATGGTGCAGTCCCGCGCTCTGCTCGGGTACGCGCTCGCCTGCTGCACCGTCGCCCTGCCGTTGGCCACCACCAGGCCGGCCGCAACCGACGCGAACACGAGCCCGAGGAGCACCGTCTTCATGCGAGTGGATCGATGGATCATGACGTCCCTTCTTCGCTTCTTACCGAAGCACTGCGATGCCCCTGACCCCGTCCCCCAAACCACCCCCGGCATCGGAAGGGGCTGATGGAACGAGGGTAAGGAGCATTGCCGCGCGGCGTAAGAACCGGACGATCACGCGAGAATGTGTCTGCGGGCTGTTACTTTTTTCGTCTCCCGGCCGATAGGGGGTGCGGCGCGATACTCGCACCGGCGCATCGCGATGTAGAAGCCACCATTGCTGTGGCGCGGCATTTTCAGGCCGCGGGACGGAGCTTCAAAGAGGCTGCTGCACCGGCTGACGATGGCGCACGCGTCCGCGACAACACGACCCCGACGTCCAGATGACGCCCTTGACTTCTCCATTGTTACCGTGGTACACAGATACCACATCGTCGTGGTCACCGATGCCGCGGCGTCAACATGGAGGCACAGCTATGTCCGACCAGACGGAACGGGTGAGCGTCGAGCGCGTGCAGCTCGGCGTGCGCATGGAGAAGCACATGGTCAAAGTCCTGAAGGGCCTGGCCGAGTTCAACGGCGTCAGCCTGGGCCAGCTCATCGAGAACATCGTGCTGCACTCGTTCGAGCCGGTGCCCGGCCAGGAGGGCGAGATGTGCGCGAGCCCGCACGGCAAGCGCGCGCTCGCCGCGATCGCCGACCTCAAGCGGATCTACGACATGGACTACGACGTCCACGCCGCCCGCGGGTTCCGGGAGACCGGCGCCAGTACGGATGGCGGGCGGGGCTGACGCGCCCGCTACAGCGCCGCCTGCACCGTCGCCGCGGGCGTAGTTTCAAGATCGCCGGCACCGCTGACGGCGACCCAGCCGAGCCCGAAAGATCGGCGACGTAGCGTTTCCTCCGCTTACGGACGGCTGGCAAGGATCGCGATGCCGTGGCGACAGGGCAAGCGACGCAAGAAACCGGCCGTTTACCGGCCGGTTTCTCCGTGTGGCGTGCACTGCGTCATGCCTAGTGCGGAAGGCCTACCATCGCGACGGCGGTGAGCGCCACCAGGATCGCTACGGTCAGCCCCAGCACCAATGTTGTCCTGATCGACTTGTCGTGCATCGCATCCTCCTACATTGCCGCCGCGTGCCCGGCCGATGCCGGCGCCCGACCTTCGCCCGGCGTGAACAGCAGCCATAGTCCGGCGACCAGCAGCCAGATCACGCTCATGAACAGGCCCGATATCAGAATCCACCACTGGAGGTCGGCTCCCGCGGTTTGCGCGATCAGCGAGCCGCCGATGATCGCTGCGCTGATGACCGGGATGCCGATGAGCCATCGCGGCACCAGCCCCTCGCGCCCCGCGAGGATGGCCAACCCGTAGATGCTCAGTACCAGCGCGATGAACGCCGCGCCAACCGTATTCTCGGTCGCCACCGCGAAGCCTCGCGCGGTGACGAGTACCTGCTCCTGGTGCGCGCCACTCGATGCCACGTACTCCTGCGCCAGCTCGACGAAGACGAGCTGCAACGCGCCGGCGATCAGCGCCAGCACGCCGGCGGCAGCGATGCCAAACGCCGTCATCGCGGACAGCATCGGCGAGCGGCCCTTGAGGTTCGTGTACAGCGCGGCGGCAGCGCCGATCAGCGCGACGCCCGTCACCGCACGGAAGAACGCGTTGCCGTTATGTGCGGTGTTGCTCATGCCCGCCAGGCGGCGCAGCTCGCCATCGAAGCCCTCGCGGGCGGTGTCGTAGCCGCTGATCGACGTCGTGACCATCAGCAGCACGACCATTGCGAGCAGCAGTCCACCCACGATGCGCTCGAACGGAATCTTGATGTCCATCTTCGGTCCCTCCACGTTCACTCTCCACAGCAGGTCTGCCGGTGCGCCGCGCACGATGCGGCCGAATACGCTCCCAACGAACTTCCACGCGGGGCGCCCCCCGGTGGCGATGTCGCAGTGGTGCTCCCACACGTCGGATGCGATCTCGGCGCGGCGCGCGTCCCGCACCTGGGCGGCGAGACCCAGCGTGTAGGCCGCCGTCCAGCCGCGCGCGGCTCGAGACGCCACTGCTGCAATGCCGCTCATGCCTCGGCCGGCTGCGATGCCGCTCATGACGCCGCCAGTCCGCGTTTGAGGGCTTTCGCCGGCGCCTTCGCCGACTCCGCGACGGCCTGTACCGCCGCCTCGCCTTCGGCGGTCACGCGATACATCCGCCTGCGCGGGCGCTCCTCGGCCGCGGCGATCTCCGGGTCCTCCCACCGCGACGCCAGCAGCCCGCGGATCTCGAGACGCTCCAGCGCGCGGTACAGCGTGCCGTGGGCCGTGAGGCTGCGAGCCCCTTCCTGGTCCCGTATCTCCCGCGCGATGGCGTATCCGTGGAACTCGGGGTCGCTCCCGCGCAGCAGCGCGCTCCCCGCCTGAAGGATGGCGATCTCGATCGACAGTAGTGCTCCGGCTTTTCGTCTCATGCCGGCGATTATGGGGGAGGAGGGGGCAGCGCGTCAATAGGCAGATATATGCTTATAGAGCGCCAGGTTGGCATTTTGCCGCGTCCGCACTGGGATCGGCAGGGGGTGCGCCCGGTAGCCAGGTCGATGGTGTCAGACCCAGGAGGCCGATTCACAGCGGTCATGGCCTCGCCGGGCAAGCCCGCCGTGTGTGCGGCTCTGCCGCGCCCACTCGGAACTGCACCCCTATCACCGTACACACACGAAGACCCGCTCACGCGTGAGCGGGTTTCGTGCTTCCTCAGCGTGCTCGGCCCGGCGGGCCGGAACTAGTCCAGCTTGGCGACCTCGACGCGCACGCCACGGTCGAACGGCACCGGCTGCCACTGGAACGGCCAGTAGCGCAGGTGCCCGTAGCCGCCCGCGAAGTGCAGCCACTTCACCATGCCCGGCTCCAGGTCCGATGCGCCCTTCCACGTCCGGTACTGGTACGGCTCCCAGCCGTTGTACGAGATCACCTGTCCCGGCTGTACGCTCGCCGACGTCTTCACCTGCACCAGGAAGACGCCCAGGTCGTTGCGCACCTGCACTTCCTCTTCGTCGTGGATGTCCAGGCGCGCGGCGTCGCCGTCGTTCATGACGATGTGCGGGCGGCCGCGGTGCGTCTCCAGCAGGATCTTGTTGGTGATGTTCATCGAATGGACGCTCCAGCGGTTGTGCCCGCTGGTCATCACGAACGGGTAGTCTCCGCCCTGCGGCGGGTTGTCCTTGTGACACGGCAGCTCTTCGCCCGCCTCCATGAACCAGTCGTGGTCGATGTAGAACTGCGCCCGGCGCGTCAGCGTCGGGTACGGGATCTTCTTCTCGGTGTGGTAGACGAACGCCGTGTGCGTTTCATCCATCTTGATGTCGGCGGCCTGGCTGTGCGACATGGGGCCCATGCCCCAGTTGAGGAACCGCATGTAGCCGGTCTCGCGCAGCGTGTCGAGCGACGTCCCCTCCGGCAGGTTGCCCGCTTCGACGCCGTCGCTCACCCATTCGCGCGCGACCGTCTCCGTGGTGTCGAGCTGGCCGCCCATTGTGAACTGGTTCCGGAGCCCGGCGATGTTGTGCGGGCCGCCCATCGCATCGACGTATTCCGTGATCCCACGCGCCTTCGCCCGCTCCTCGATCTTCTCGGCGAGCAGCACCGCCATCTCGACCTCGGGCATGACGCCTTCCGGCGGCTCGACGGCCTTGTCCGAGAACGTCAGGTGCATGAGTTGCGGCGTCGGGAACATGAAGCCGATCTTCTCGTAATGGTGCGCGGCGGGCAGCACGTAGTCCGAGAACATGCCTGTCGTCGTCATCTTCGGGTCGACGCTGACGATGCAGCGAAGCTTCGACCAGATGTTGGGAAGCATCAGGTTCTGGCCGCCGCGCGTGCGGCGCAACGCGTTGCCGCCGACCTCGAAGTACACATGCGGCGTCTTCTTCGATGCGGTCCGCTGCGGGCTCTTCCACCAGTCGTTGTCCAGCGCGTCGGCCACGTACTCCTCGAACGGACGCGCCATCGTCGGGTCGTTGTATTCGCGGTTCTCCCAGTGCTCCTTGTAGCCCCAGTGGTAGTACCAGAGCATGGCGGGCGGCACGTGTCCCTGCGTCTGCGAGAAGCGGTGCATCAGCTCGATGTGCGCCATCTCATCGGTCATCGTCGGATCCTCCTTCTTCAGGAGGTCCAGCAGCGCCTTGCGCATGTTGATCACGTTGCGGGCCTCCGCCCGCCCCGTGTCGCCCTTCGCGAAGGAGAGGAACGGGCCGTCGAATCCCGCCACCGACCACTCGGCCGGACCGGTGCCCTTGCGCCCCCAGTTGCCGGTGAGAGCGAGCACCAGCAGGTATGCCCGCAGCATCAGGTCCGCGTGGTAGTACTTGAACGACGTGCCGCCGCAGAAGATGGTGCCGCGCTTGCTCGCGATCTTGTGCGCCAGCGTGCGGATCAGCTCCGGGTTGACGCCGCACATCTCCGACGCCTTCTCCGGCGTGTAATCCGCCAACCGCTCCTTCATCAGCTCGAAGACGGGCACGACTTCGGTGAGGGTGCCGTCCTTGAGCCGCACCGGCTGCGCGCCGGTCAGCGCCGGCTTCAGCTTGCCCATCGCCAGCGTCTCCATCGGCGCCTCGGCGATGCGCTTTGCGCGCTCGTCGTAGACATAGAACTGGTTGTCGCGCCCGCCCTCCTCCATGTCGGACTGGCGCAGGAAGTGGCGGTTATCCACGCGCACCAGCAGCGGCAGGTCGGTCTGCTCGCAGACGAACTCCCTGTTATACGTGCCCTCCTCGATGATCACCTGCGCCATCGCAAGGCCGAGCGCGGCATCGGTGCCGGGCTTGATCGGCACGTAGTAATCGGCGTGCGTGTGCGACGGGCTGACGTCGGGAGCCACCAGAACGATCTCTGCGCCCTTGTAGCGCGCCTCCGCCGTGTAGTGGAACGCCGGGATCATGGTGTACGCCGGGTTGATGTGCGTGTACATGATGAACTCGGCGTGGAAGGTGTCGTCGATGCTGCTCGCCGGGTCGAACTTCCCGAACGTCAGGTAGATGCCCGGCGAGAAGTCATTGATCGTCGCGTTGGTGTCGAGCCCGGTCCCACCGAGCAGGCCGATCAGCCGCCCGAACATGAATCCGGTCAGCAGCCCGCCCTCGCCCGGCGTGCCCTCGTTGATGATCGTCTCCGGGCCGCCTTCTTCGATCGCGTCGAGGATGTGGTCGGCGATCTCCGTCAGCGCCTGGTCCCACGAGACCTGCGTCCACTTGCCCTCGCCGCGCGCGCCGGCCCGCTTCAGCGGGTGCAGCACGCGTTCAGGCGCGTACAGCAGCTGGCTCCACGAGGCGCCCTTCTGGCAGCCCAGCGGGTTCATGTCCGGCACGCCCACTTCGCGGACCGGCAGGTTGCCCGCCTGCTCCTCACCGACGACGACGCCGTCCTTCACGTAGATGCGGTACGGGCAGTTGCCGGGGTAGCAGTCGACGCAGTGCGTCCCCCAGGTGACGCTGTCCCACTGCATGCTCTCGCGGTAATTCTGCTCCGAAGCCGGGGCGGGCCGCCCTCCACCGTTCTTCTGCGCGGCCTTACCGGTATCGATGGGCTTCGTGGTCATGTTCAACCTCCCGTTGCTCAGGCTGACGATGCGATTCTGCGCTGTTCGTTCTGGATGCGGCCCGACAGGTCGTGCACGCGTTCGACGGCGCGCACCAGCGACTCGCGCTCGCCTTCTTCGACGTCCGACAACACCGCGCCCATGACCTCGGCCAGGTAGGCGCCGGCGCGCCGGACGGCGTCGCTCCCCTCGGCGGTGGGCACCACGAGCACGATCCTGCGGTCTGTCGGATGGGGCCGGCGCTCGACCAGCCCCTCGCGGGCGAGGCGGTCGACCAGGCCGGTGGTCGTCGGCACGGTGACGCCGAGCTCGTCGGCAAGTTCGCGCATCGGCGCGCCTTCGGCGCCCGCGCGCTCGAGCGCGAGCAGCGCCAGCACATGCGAGAGGCTCAGTCCGGGCCGCACGTTGTCGAGCAGCCCGCCAATGCGGAGGTTCTTGATGATGATCGGCAGCAGGTCGACGATGCGGCCGGCCTGCTCGGCCAGAGGGCGCGCGGGCATATCGTTAGCCTCACGAACTATTCGTAACACGTACGATATGCCTGTCGGCGGCCGCTGTCAACGGGCATTCTTCAATTCAGGCAGCCGCCGCGCGTCAACGCCGCCCGCACGATCCGGGCCATTCGGGGGTATCGGCGAAGCGGCGGCGCCGGTATTCTGCGCATTATTTCACGCGGGCGGGCGCTGTCCCGGATACCAGGCGAGGAGGCACAGATGGGCGAGATCACGGGCGGCGAACTCCTGCTGCGGAGCTTGCATGCCGAAGGCGTGCGGCACGTGTGGGCGATCCCCGACGGCACCTACATGATCTTCCTCGAAGCGCTCGAGCGCCTCGGGCCGGAGCTGGGAATGGACCTGCTCGTGCCCGCGCACGAGGCCGCCGCCGCCCACGCCGCCGATGCGATGACGCGCGTCACCGGCAGGCCGGCAGTCGTGATGGCGTGCGCGGGACCCGGCGCGGCGAACCTCATCTCGGGCGTGCTCTGCGCGCAGGACGAGGGCAGCCCCGTCGTTGCGATCACCACGACGCGGCGCTCTGACATCGCCTACCCGCACGCCGGCGGCATGCAGGTGCTCGACCAGATCGCCTACTTCCGCCCGGCGGTCAAGTGGAGCGCGCAGGTCAACCACTGGAAGCGCATCCCGGACATCGTCCGCTACGCATTCCGCGCGGCGATGGCCGGACGCCCTGGCCCCGTGCACATCGACATCCCGGAGGACCTGTTGTCGCAGCGAGGCGAGTTGGACAGCGCCGCCATCTGGACGTCCGAGGCATCGGGCGCGCGCCAGGCCGCCGACCCGGCACTCGTGCGCCGAGCAGCGGAGATCCTGGCGGGCGCGCGCACGCCGATGATCCACTGCGGTGGCGGCACGCAGCGCGCCGGCGCGGGCGACGAGGCGCGCGCCCTGGCGGAGCATCTGGGCTGCCCCGTGACGACCGGCGCCGGCTCGCGCGGCATCGTCCCGGACGGGCACCCGCTGGTCGCGCAGCCGGTCTCGCCCGCATCGGCCATGGTCAAGCAGATGGCCGATGTCATCCTCGCCGTCGGCACGCGGTTCGGCGAGCTGGACTTCTGGGGACGGCCGCCGCTCTGGGGCGATCCCGCGAAACAGACGACGATCCAGATCGATGCCGACCCGCGGAACATCGGACTCAACCGCCGCGTCGACCTCGGGCTCGTCGGCGACGCGAAAACCGTGCTGGCGCAGGTGCTGGACGAAGTGACGAAGCTCGCGCCCGCACGCGAGCACTACGAGCAGATCGCGGCCGTTACCGCCGCCGACCGCACGTGGCGCGACGAGATGGACGCGCGCGTCGCCGACATGCAGCGCCAGCCCATGGTGCCGGGCCAGATCTTCACTGTCGTGAGCGACTTCTTCCCGCCCGAGGCCGTCGCGGCCATCGATGGCGGCAACACCTGCATGTGGGCCGCGCACTACCTGCGCGTGCGCTCGCAGCGCTCGATGCTGTGGACGTCGAACGCCGGCCACCTGGGGACCGGCCTGCCGTTCGCGATCGGCGCGAAGATCGCCGCGCCCGAGCGGACGGTGTACTGCGTCACCGGCGACAGCGCCTTCCGGTTCAACATGCAAGAACTGGCGACCGCCGCTCGCTACCAGCTGCCTATCGTCACCGTCGTCGCCGTCGATGGCGCCTACGGCATGGAGAAGAGCGCGCAGGCGCGCGTCTGGGGCCGCGATGCCGACTGGTTCGGCAGCGAGCACGCGCCCGCCCGCTACGACCAGGTGGCGATCGCCATGGGCTGTTACGGCGAGTACGTCGACCGCGCGGCAGACCTGGCGCCGGCGCTCGAGCGCGCGGTGGCCGCCAGGAAGCCGGCGGTGATCCACGCCGCGGTCGATCCGGCCGAGAACGTCAACCCGCCGGGGCTCGCGTTGTGGGCCGCGGCGCGCGCGGCGCGATGAACCTCGAAGGCAGGGTGGCGATTGTCACCGGCGGCGGCTCGGGCATCGGGCGCGCCACGGCGGCCGCGCTCGGTGCAGCGGGGACAGCTGTCGTCGTCGCCGATATCGATGACGACGGCGGGCAGGAGACGGTGCGGCTCGTCGAGGAAGCGCGCGGCCGTGCCGCGTTCGTGCGCACCGACGTGACCCGCTGGGAGGACATCGAGGCGATGATCGCCTTCGCCGAGGAGACGTTCGGCCGGCTGGACATCCTGCACAACAACGCCGGCATCAACGCCGGCTGGCCGCGGTTCCCGGAGGCACCGCGCGAGCGCTGGGACAAGACCGTCGCGATCAACCTGTGGGCGGTCATCGCCGGGACGCAGGCGGCGGTGCCCGCCATGCGCCGTGCGGGCGGCGGCGTCATCGTCAACATGGCGTCGCTCGCCGGCCTCGTCGCCTACGATGCGGACCCGATCTACGCCGCGACGAAGCACGGCGTGGTCGGCCTGACGCGCGGGCTCGCGTTCCTGCGCGAAGAAGCGAACATCCGCGTGAACTGCATCTGCCCGAGCTTCGTCGACACGCCGTTGCCGCGGCGCCGGCTGGCGCAGATGCCTCCGGACGAGCGCGAGCGATGGGAGGCCAACCTCGCCCGCATCCCGATGATCTCCGCAGAGGAAGTCGCCGACGCGGTGCTCGAGTTCGTGCGCGACGATACGCTCGCCGGCGCGGTCATGGCCGTCATGCACGGCCGGCCGCGCCACCTGGTACCGGTACCGAGCCTGCAATGACCGCGTGGCACGCCCGATGGGCAGCGAGCACGATGAACGCGCCTGAAGCAAGGAGGACGCCGTGAAGGACATGAAGGGTAAGGTCGCCGTGGTCACCGGCGGCGCGAGCGGCATCGGCCGGGCGATGGCGGAGCGCTTCGCGGCGGAAGGCATGAAGGTGGTACTGGCGGACGTCGAGGCGTCGGCGCTGGCCACGGCGGAGAGCGAGATGCGCGCCACCGGCGCAACCGTCGCCTCGAAGCGCACCGACGTCTCGCGCGGCGAGGATGTCGAGGCGCTGGCGCGCTTCGCCGCCGATACGTTTGGCGGCGTGCACGTCGTCTGCAACAACGCCGGCGTCGGCATCGGCGGCACGATGACCTGGCTGCAGACGGTGCACGACTGGGAGTGGGTTCTCGGCGTGAACCTGTGGGGCGTGATCCACGGCGTGCGCGTCTTCGTGCCGATGATGCTCGAACAGGGCGACGAATGCCACATCGTCAACACGGCGTCCGGCGCCGGACTGCACCCGCGCCCCGGGCTAGGCATGTACTCCACGAGCAAGCACGCCGTGGTCGCGCTCTCGGAGTCGCTGTACGGCGAACTGAAGATGGCAGGCTCGAAGATCAACGTCTCCGTGTTGTGCCCGGCGGTGGTGAACACGCGCATCGGTGAGTCGGAGCGAAACCGCCCGCAGCCTCTGGCCAACGAGGCCGCTGCCGGCGCGGCCGCGGAACAGATGCAGGCGATGGAGCGGGCGTTCCGCGCGGCGCTCGCACAGGGGCTGCCGCCCGCGCAGGTCGCCGACGCCGTCGTCGAAGCGATCCGCGCCGAGCGCTTCTACATCGTCACGCACGAGGAGACGAGGACCAGGGTGCGCACCCGCATGGACAACCTCCTCGAAGGCCGCAACCCAACGTTCGCCTAGGCGGCAAGCTCACCTTCGGAGTCCCGCACCAACGCCGCGGCCAGCATTTCACGCTGCCCTCGTATGCGCCGTCGCTCGGAGTACATCGCGCCGTCGGCGCAGCGGATGAGATCCTCCGCCGTCTCGCCATCCTCTGGATACACCGCGAGTCCGACGCTGATCACCACCGAGATCACCGCGCCGGGCCCGCGGCTCGGCAGCGGCGCGCGCACACGGTCGGCGAGCATCGAGGCGCGGTAGTGGGCCGCAGCGGCACGGTCCGCGAGCGGCAGGATGGACAGGAACTCGTCGCCGCCATAGCGTCCGACGATGGCGTCATTTCCCAACAGCTTGGCCGATACGCCGAGGAGGACGGCATCGCCCGCCTGGTGGCCGTAAGCGTCATTGACGGTCTTCATGCTGTCGACGTCGACCATCGCGACGGCGAACGATCCGCCAGGCGGCATCGATTCGACAAGGCTGCTGAGCGCGGTGGCGATCGCCCCATGATTCAGCGCGCCGGTGAGCGGGTCGCGCCGGGCGCGTTCGCGCTCCAGCGAGAGCGTCTCCTCCAGCCGCGCCGACTTTCGCTGCAGCTCGCCCGCCTGTTGATCGAGCTTCGCATGCACGTGCTCGAGTTTCTGCGCCATCGCGTTGAACTCCCGCGCGACAATGCCGACCTCCTCAAAACCGTCGACCGGCACACGATGCGCCAGGTCGCCGCGTCCGAAGCGCGCCGCGCCGTCAGCGAGTTTCGACAACGGCCGCGCCACCATCGCCAGGACGTACCACCATCCGGCGACGGCAACCACCAGGCCAATGATCGCCAGCCCAATGACGACGTCTTCCGTCCTCGCCACCTGACCGTTGAGATCGTCTTCGTACAGGCGAAGCGCGGAGTCGATGTCCAGGAGCAGCGCTCGGTTCGATGCGTTCATCGTGTTGAACGCCTCGTCCGCCGCGGCCGTGCCACGCGGCGCGGACACTGCAGCATCAATCTGCTCGCGGAAGATCAGCCACCGGCCCTCGATGGCATCAAGCGCCGTCCGGACGTCGCTCGCCGGGGCGGGAATCCCGCCCTGCGGATCCCCGCGCCGCAGGTTCCCGAGCGCGGCATCGAACTCCGCCTCCGTCTCTTCGAGCACCGGTCGTTGCGTGTCGTCGCCGTGGGCGATCGCGCTCGCTTCGAGCGTCATCTTCATCAGCAGCATGCGCTCGCGTCCGGCGAGGTTGATCGCCTGCCCGTAACGGCCGTGCTCGCGGATGAGCCCGAACGTGACGACGGTGCTGATTACGAAGAGCGCTGCGAGGCTGACCAGCACGACGGCCATCCGGCCGCGCACGGTCCCCCTCCTGACATTGCTAACTGCCACGTAATTCCTGTTCGCGGCTGTTGCCGCACCTACCCGCCCGGATCGCGAGGTCGTGCCCCTGCTGCCCGTGTGCCGTGGGCTGAAGGAGTATCGGCAGCCCGGCGATCACCTTGCGGCTCAACAGGCAACACACGCCGCCAACTCGCCCGTACGTGCGATCCTCATACCGGGGCGTTCTGCCACCAACGACAGTGCCGGCCCAGTTGGGCCGGCACTGTCATATGTCGTAGGCGATGGATCGCCGTCTACGCGCCGAAGGGCGCGGCCGGGTCGACCGGTGTCTGCTCCGGGATCGGCTGCTGGCACGTGCTGCCGTCGCGGCCGAACACCTTCTGCAGGTCCTTGATGTCGATGTCCAGGTCGTGCTGCCGCGGCTCCAGGTCGAACCACGTGCTGTAGTACGCGCTCCCAAAGATCGACGAGTAGTGCACGCCGATAAGCTGCTCGTCCGTCACGTCGACCTTGCAGTCGAGGTTCAGGTCGCCTTCGAGGATCCGCACCGTCACGGCGAGGTCGCCACACGTTGGCAGCAGGCCGCCGCCCACCGAGCCCAGCACCGG
>Ga0209726_10000492_pt1 | contig 72984 bp, 49 predicted proteins | sample Subgrocontami54m_FD_187453 | JGI IMG/M metagenome (GOLD analysis project Ga0209726, IMG submission 187453) | Subsurface groundwater microbial communities from S. Glens Falls, New York, USA - GMW46 contaminated, 5.4 m (SPAdes) (version 3) | ecosystem: Environmental > Aquatic > Deep subsurface >...
CAAAAGCTGAATCTCAGACCCCCTCTCAGGCTCGATATGAAACTCAATTTGTAGTGAAAACTTTTGCACCTTTTTGCCCTTCTATGCACAGAATCAACGTTTTTTCTCTTCAACTGTCGAACTTGGGCTAGGAAGGTCGCCCCGGATATGGCTGCCGGAAGAGGTTCCGCGACAATTCGGCTGAGTTGCCCCTCTCCGGCAATTTTCGTACTTTCCTGTTGCCGGCTCATCGCTTCTTCAGGAGGTACGTTTCACCTCGGATTCGAACTGTGTTCAGGCACTGCGATTGCCTCATTAACCCACATAGAGAACTCGTCGACCGTTACCATGGAATGGCTCGGCGATGCCGTACTGGTTGCATCATGAGTAAGCGTTGACGCTGCATGTCCGGAAGGAACAGACACTATGAAACTTCTCGATCTTCTGCCTGACAAATTCAAGAATAAGAAATTCGCCATCCCGGTCGGAGGTTTTTTTCTCCTCGTATTGCTGTTCGTCGCTTTTTCCACATCAAACAAAGAATCTGTCACGGCGGCGGATGTTCGACGTGGTGAATTTCTCATCAGCATCAAGAACAGCGGAGAGATCCGCGCGGCGAATTCCTTCACACTGACGACGCCTCGCCTGCGGTACGGGCAGATGCAGATACTCTATCTTGTCCCGGAAGGAACGACGGTGAAGAAGGGAGACGTCATCGTCCGTTTCGCAACGACGGACGTCGACAAGCTGATCTCCGATAAGGAATCCGAGCTCAGTATCAACAAATCCGATCTTGACAAGTTCCGGGCCGACAGAGATCTGCGGCTTGCGCAGATCGAGGGCGATCTTCGCAATGCGGAGCTTTCCTATGAACAGGCCAAGCTTCAGGTTGAGAAAATGAAATTCGAGGCCGATGTCCAGCGGAAGGAAGCGGAGATCAACCTCGAGCGAAATCACATCGCCGATGAACAGGCCAAACGTAAAGTCGAGTCGCAGGGCGTGGTCGATAAGTCCGAGGAGCGCAAGCTGACGCTGAAGTTGGAACAGATCGAGAACGATTTGAAGAGGGCGAAACAGGACAAGGAACAATATACGCTGAAAGCTCCTCTCGCCGGGCTGGCCGTTTATGAGAACAACTGGAGCACCGGAAGAAAAATTGCGGTCGGCGATTCACCATGGGGCGGCATGTCGCTGGTGAGCCTGCCCGATTTGTCAAAGATGCAATCGATGACCAACGTTAATGAAGTTGATGTCAGCAAAGTAAAACCGGGGCAGCAGGTGAAGATCAAGCTCGACGCGTTTGCCGACAAGGAATTTCAGGGCACGATCGCTTCCGTCGGAACAATCGGCCAGCAGCGCGACCAGTCGTCGGGAGCTAAAACATTTGAAGTGATCGTCGACATCCAGGGGACCGACCCGGTCCTCAAGCCCGGCATGACGACGAGCAACGAGATCGTTATGTCGTCAATTCCGGATACGCTGTACATTCCCATTGAAGCGGTGTTTGAGAAAGACGGCAAGACGATCGTGTACAAGAACTCCCGTGCGCAGGAAGTAACCCTTGGCGCCAAGAACGGCAATTTCGTCATCGTGTCGGGCGGATTGCATGCAGGAGACAAGGTAGCGCTCCGCGACCCGGAAGCGGCCGCAACTCAGTCGGCTCAGTCCGGGAAGGAAAAAAAGCAGTGAACCTTGAAGAGAGCGTACGTATCGGGATGGCGGGCATCCTTGCGCACCGCATCCGTTCGGTGCTGACCGCCCTCGGCATCATTTTTGGTGTTGCGGCGGTTATCGCGATGCTCTCCATCGGGGAGGGAGCGCGGCTCGAGGCGCTGGAGCAGATCCGGCTGATGGGGGTCAACAATATCATCGTCAAGACTAGGGAGCTCAGCCCGCAGGCGCTCGAGAATGCGAAATCAAATTTCTCGCCCGGACTTACGGCATTGGACGGTGATGCGATCACACAGGTTTGTCCGGAGATTGAGATGGTGATTCCTCAATGGGAGAAATTCACGGCGGCACATCACAACGCCGAGAAGGGGGAGGTCAGGGTCGTCGGGACAACGCCAGATTTTCTCACCGGCTACAGTTATCATTTGTCGGCAGGACGATTTTTCGACGCGAAGGATATGCTGGGGCAAACGAACGTCTGCGTTCTCGGGAGCGACGTGAAGGAGAAGCTGTTTCATTTCGAGCAGCCGGTTGGCCAGTCCGTCAAGGTCGACAATCAGTGGTTTACCGTCATCGGCGTGATGACGAGCCAGCTGGCCCCGACCAAAAAAGTGGAGAATCTCGAGGTCCGCAATCTCAATGTCGACGTCTATGTGCCGCTCACGACTGCACAATACAAGCTGGAGCGATACAAAGGTGGATCGGGTTCGGGCAATTCGGTCGTCAGGTTCATGGGCGGCGGCATGAGCGTTTCGAACAGCAACAGGACCGCACGACCCAGGATGGAGCTGGACGCCCTCACGGTGAAACTGAAGTCCGAGGAGAGGATCGAGGAGCTCACCGACATCATCGGCCGCATTCTTGCCCGGCGGCATTATGGGGTGAGCGATTATGAGATCATCGTCCCGGAAGCGCTCGTTCAGCAAAGCCAGAAGACGCAGCAGATCTTCAATGTGGTGATGGGAGCCATCGCGAGCATCTCCCTTCTCGTGGGCGGCATCGGCATCATGAACATCATGCTTGCCTCCGTTCTGGAGCGGACCAAGGAGATCGGCATCCGCCGGGCGGTCGGCGCGAAGCGCACCGACGTGCTCGGACAGTTCCTGTTCGAGGCGCTCTTCATCAGCGTCGTTGGCGGTATGGTCGGCATCGTCATCGGCTGGCTGCTGACCAGCGGAATCACGCTGTACGCCGGATGGCGCACCGTGGTTTCGTTCTCAGCGATCGTTCTTGCGTTCACCGTTTCAGCAGCTGTCGGCGTCGCATTCGGGTACTATCCGGCCAGGAAAGCGGCCTCTCAAAATCCCATTGAGTCGCTCCGCTATGAATAGTTCGCTGAGATTCCTCCGTATCCTCAGCGGCTGCTGCCTCTTGTTGCAAATCGACGCGTTTTGCCAGAGCGATCATCAGCTGACCCTGCCGCAAAGCATCGGGATAGCGGTACAGAAGGGGCTTGTCGCGAGCGATGTGACATCCCGTTATCTTGCCGCCAGACACCGCGCGGAATCCGCCCGCCGATCGTTGTGGACTTCCGTTTCCCTCACCGCCAGGGCTCCCGATTATTCAGAATCGCTGTCGCAGCAGTTCAATCCGATCACGGGCAACTATGAGTACTACCAGCTTCAGACAATGAACTACCAGGGTGGACTGGTCATCAACCAGCCGCTGACGTTTACCGGCGGCACGCTGCGATTCAGTCAATCTGTTCTGGGGCGCCAGCAGACGTCCGGCCTGTCCGAATCGAACAGGAGGATACAGGATTACTTCGGAGATTTTGCATTTGAATGGCAGCAGCCGATCCTCACGACAAATCAGCACCGCCTCAACGCCGAGCGGGCCGATATTTCCTTCGATCAGGCAGAATCGGATTTCATGAATGCGCAGCTCGATCTTGTGTATCGCGTGACGGAAAGTTTTTACACGCTCTATCAGCAGATCCAGCGGCTTGCGATCGTGAAGGAGCAGGTTCAGCAAAATGAAGAATCGTATCAGGCGGCCCGATCCAAATTTACGGGAGGTCTCATTCCGGAAGTCGAAGTGCTGCAGTCGGATGTCGACCTTGCCTCGAGCCGCAACGATTCTCTGAACACCGAGCGCGAACTGGCCCAGGCAAAGAACAGCTTTCGCCTTCTCCTGGGCATTCCCCCGGAGGAGGATGTCGAACCGGTCGCGGAGCTGAACTATACTCCCATTTCAATCGACAGCGGACGGGCGGTCCTTTCCGCCCTTCAGTATCGCCCCGAGGCGGTAAGGGCGGATCGCGATATTCAGTTCCGGGAAATCGATGTTGCATCCGCGAAGGCACAGAGCGATTTCCGCATCGATCTGACTGCCCGATACGGGGTCAACAAAACCGATACACTGCTGAGAGACGTTTTCCATGATTTGAACCGCTCGCGCAGCGCGTCGCTGACTCTCTCCATTCCCATCTTCGATTGGGGAAGCAGGGCTTTGAATGTTGAGGCAGCGGAGGTGGAATTCAGAAATGCCACTGCCCAGCGGGAGTACGTTCGCCAGCAGGTCCGGCAGGAAACGTTCGACCTCCTCAACAGAATTCGGGTCGCGCAGTCAAGGACGGAAGTGCTGCAACGGTCCATCGCGGTCGCTCAGAAGAGTTACGACATCAGTCTTCAGCGTTTCCGCACCGGAACGATCAGCCGGAACGATCTTGCCCAGGCACAGCAGCGGCTGACGGCTGCCAAAACCAATTCATTGAATGCATTGATCGACTATCAGCTTGCCATCGCGGATCTCAGACGAAAGACTCACTGGGATTTTGAAAAACATGCGCCGGTCGACCCGATCATTCAGATAAAAGATTAACCGGCATCGCCGGCCCCCCAAGCCGAACCTCAATCCCCGATCTTCAGCCCGGACCTTCAGAGCTTGTGTGAAAAGTCTGAACTCACCCCATAATCCCTCTCTTTGCAAGAGAGGGATGAGTTCCTTGCGGTTTTTACTCACTCTCTTCAGGTCGGGGATATCTAAGCCGCCCCCGATCCATTCGTTCCAGGATTTACCTTCGTTATGTCAGTCGTGTGCACATACGATGCGAGTGCCCTCATGGCGAACATGACACTGATCAGCGTCAGCAGAGCGGCAGCGAAGAAAGGGGCCCCGGGGAAATAGAGCGGCGCCTGGCTGCTCGTGAAGAACGCGAATAGATTCGTCATCACCGGAGGGCCGATGATTGCGGTGAGGCTCATGAGGCTTGTCAGCGCGCCCTGCAACTGACCCTGCTCATTCGGGGGAACCTGGGTTGAGATGATACTCTGGAGGGCAGGACCCGCAATGCCGCCAAGGGAGTAGGGGACAAGGAAAATGAACATCATCCAGCTTTGCGTCGCGAAGGCGAAGAGGAGGAAACCGATCCCATACATGCTCAGGCCAACATAGACGGAACGCTTCTGGCCGAGCTTCGGAATGATGATGCGGATGAGAACGCCTTGTACGAGTCCGAAGAGAAAGCCGACAGCTCCCAGTGAATATCCGACCATAGCGGAATCCCAGCCGAACTGCTGCATCGTGAAGTAGGTCCATGTGCTCTGCACGGCATAGGCCGCGATGTAGATGAACACCAGCGATTCGACAAGACCGATGACGACAGGATATTTCTTGATATGGATGACGGTGCCGACCGGATTGGCATGCTTCCATTCGAACCGGCGCCGGTTTTCCTTCTTCAGCGATTCGGGAAGAACAAAAAATCCGTAGAGCCAGTTGATGATCGAAAGGCCTGCGGCGGCGAAGAACGGTACGCGCGATCCAAATTGTCCGAGCACGCCGCCGACGATGGGCCCGAGGATGAAACCGACGCCGAATGCAACGCCGATGAGGCCGAAATTCTGGGCACGCTTCTCAGGCGGGCTGACATCAGCGATATACGCGCCGCCGGTCGTGAAGCTGGCTCCAAACATTCCCGCGAAGAGCCGTCCGAGGAACATCCAGCCGATGGTCGGAGCAAAAGCGAGAACGAGATAATCGACTCCGAGTCCAAAAACCGACGCGAGCAGCACGGGCCTCCGGCCGAAGCGGTCGCTGAGATTACCCATGATCGGCGAGCAGACGAACTGCATGACAGAATAGGTGAACATCAGCCATCCGCCGTAGCGTGAGGCGTCGCTGATCGTGCCGTGGATGAGTTCGGTGATGAGCTTCGGCATGACGGGAATGATGATACCAAAACCGGTAATGTCGAGCACCAGGGTGACGAAGATGAAACCCAATGCGGCCTGTCGTTTCTCTGGCATCTTCTTTCTTATGTGATACTTGGATCTATGGTACTGAAAATACGTTATCGGCGCAAATGACCCTTGCTCCTGGCCAAATTCTGTTTTCTCGGATCTATCCGGTTAATCCAGCAATCTGCTGTTCAAGAAGTGCATCAGCTCATTGCCACTCTCACTTGATTTTCGTAGTTTTCCCTGGGCGCAGATGAAAGCGGCCGGGGAGGGAGCTCGCTGTCGTTTCGCAAATGGTGATTGAGTCAAACATTGATGCGACATGGATGACCCCTCCTGTGGTCCTCCCCTTTGCAAGCGGAGGACGTTTAACATCCCCTCCTTGCAAAGGAGGGGATTATAGGGGAGGTGGAAAACCTTGACGATCATTTACAACAGAACCGCGCTTAGGGAACGTAGGAAACAACTTCGCAATAACCCAACAGAAACTGAGGCTATGCTGTGGCAGAAACTGAAAGGGAGGCGATTGCTCGGCGTGAAGTTTCGGAGGCAGTATAGTGTCGATGCTTATGTCATCGATTTCTATTGTCCGGAGTTGAAGTTGGCCATTGAAATAGACGGGTCTTCACACGATTCAGCTGAAGCCAGGCAATACGATAAACAACGACAGAAATGCATCGAGGAATGCGGGATTGCATTCTTGAGGTTCAGAAACGATGAAGTGAAGAATGAAATCGATGCAGTTGTAAAAAGGCTTTCAACTGTTATCAACGAGAAAAAGAAAGGATGAGCAAGTCTACTCGACCTGGCAACCTCAAGAGCTTCCCACCCCTCCTGTAGCCCTCCCCTTTGCAACGGGAGGACGATTAACCTCCCCTCTTACTTAAAGTGGAGGACGTTTTAACATCCCCTCCTTGCAAAGGAGGGGATTATAGGGGTGGTAGAAAATCCCTGCCAGTTGGAGGCGGTATCCCCCCGCAACCTCTCCTCCATAATAACGTAATCTCTTTCAAGCAGTCTCGTGCATCTGCACCCGTGATTTGTCATTTTTCGGCCGGATTCGTGCATTTACCAATAGATTCACTTAAAGCAAGCGCTCTGAAATTCTGGCGCGCAACGCCTTCCGACGATCCTCCTCCGGGAGCGACCTTTTCCATCAATGACCAAATCAAGAAAGAAAATGAACTGGAACAATTGATGAAGGAAGCGGACAAATCCGTGGCCGCATTGAAAGCGACCGCAAATGAGAAAAAGAAACGGCTCATCGCCGTGAGAGGACGCGTTCAAAAGTCGATCGTTCAGCTCCTCCATAGCTTCGACTGCGTTATCGATGATGAGATGGAACAAAGCTTCTCAAAAGTGACAGACGATTTCATCCGGCAGGCATACGATTTTGATCCTGCGATCACTGAAGAAGCCGTCTACCAGGCTTCGAGGAACGTCATGATCATGAATACGTTCCAGATGCATCTCGGCAAAGAGATAACCCTCGCACCGTCGGTCTTTGCCTACAGTATGCTCTATCCGTACACCGACAACTATCTCGATGCCGTCGACGTTGAGCAGCAAACCAAGCATGACGCAAACAGACGCATGGAGCTCCGGCTCAGGGGGCTCGCGGGAACGCCTCGAAACCGCAATGAGCGGATGATCGACAAACTGGTCGGCATGATTGAAAACGAATTTGACCGGCGCAGCTATCCGCTCGTGTATGAGAGCCTTCTCGCAATTCATAGCGCCCAAAGCCGCAGTGTTGCACAGCAGGGTACCCGATGTGCGCTATCATGGGACGAATTGCTCGATGTCAGCATCGAAAAAGGGGGAACATCGGTTCTCGCCGATGGCTATCTCGTGGCGGGCGATCTCACCATGGAGGATGTCGAATTTTTCTTTCGCTTCGGAGTGCTTCTGCAGCTCATCGACGATCTGCAGGATCTTCAGGAGGACCTCTCCCTCAGTCAGAGAACAGTCGTCGGAGCGGAAGCGGAAGCTGGATGTCTCGATGGCTTCACGAACCGCTTCATGTCGTACATGGCAAGAGTGCTTGAACCTGCCAATCAGGGACAGCAGAGACTCTATCGGCTGATCGAGCGGAGCTGTCGGTTGTTAGTTCTGGAGGCCGTCGCGTCCAACCGGGAGTTCTACAGCGCCGATTACCTTCTCACGATGGAGCAGCGCTCGCCGGTGCGGTTCGAATATCTCAGAGCTGTGAAGAGAAGATTGCGGGAAGGATGGGATGCTCGTCGGGCCGAAGTTGTACGACCCCTGGCGGGAGCCAGGAGGTTGTTCGGGCGCCTCCAGTATCAGCCATAGAGGCCGATTCTCAATCGGCCAACCTCATGATATCGCGCGTGCCGTCAGAAAGGCGAAGCCTGCTGCCAATCCGCCGATCAGGACAGTTTGAAACGCGCTGCGGAGTGGAACCGCGCCCGTGAATCTCCCCTTGATATATCCAAAGATTCCGAGCGTGATCAGCGTGATGACGACCGAAGCGATCAGCGCCGTGCCGGCTCTGGCGAGAACGATGTATGGGCTCAACGGAACGAGGCCCCCTGCGACATACGCGGCGCCGATCGTCAGAGCGCTGACGATCGCCCGCTTCGGCTCGGGCTTCTCAAGCCCCAACTCGAACTTCATCATGAAATCGACCCACGACTTGGGGTCCTTCCTCAGGGCGTCAACCAGCGGCGCGCTATGCTCGGCCGAGAGCCCATACGACTCGAATATCTCCGCGACCTCATGCGCCTCGATCTCCGGTTTCTCGACCACCTCGGATTCCTCGCGTGCTTTCTCGCTGAGGTAATGCTCCGCATCGCTCTTTGCAGCCAGGTACCCGCCGAGTCCCATCGCAATCGACCCGGCGGTGATCTCGGCCAGACCCGCCGTTACAATGATCCCCGTTGAATCGATCGCGCCGGATAGGCCCGCCGCCAGCGCAAACGGGACGGTCAATCCGTCCGACATCCCGATGACAATATCTCTGACGGTCTTGGAACCGGTAAAATGATGTTCTATGTGAAGTGTTTGCGGCATGAAATCTCCTCTGTGGTGATGACCAGTGCCTGATGTGGAAAAATATTTGGTGCGACGAACCGAAATTACCGAACTGGAACGATAATGTCAATAAACCCTCAGGGGACGTCGGGTGGTGAGCGTTGAGCAGGGAGCGGAGAGCATGGAGCGGTGAGTGGTTACCGGCGTCTGGTGACTGCATCGCACATCGAACATCGCACGTCGCACGTCACTACCGGTCGATCATCTGAAGGACATCATCCGCCGGATGAACGAAGAGGACCTGCCCTCCGGATCAGCTAAAGGAAACTTTTCCCCGTAATGACCTCATACCCCTCCACGCTCAGCTCCTCGCTTGTCACGATGCGACTGCGGGATTCGCGTTCGAGCTGCTGCTTCAATTGATGCATCTCGGGAAAACAATGCTCGACCTGGTGGGTCAACGTCGAAAAGAGTCCGCTCTGCTCATAGTTGTCCGCGGACTGTTTTCGGTCCCAAATCGAAAGCGAGATCACCTGGTCTTTTTGCCGAAGGTTTTCAACGAGATACGCGTGGAGGCAGCCTTTGGCGGAACGGATCTGCGGGAGAATGGCCTCGGTGTAGATATGCCTGAACTCCGCCATTTTCCCCTCACGGATCTGGGGAGTGACGATGCGGATGTAGATCGGGACTGAAGGATCGCGAGGAAGTATTGAAGCTCCCGGATTTGTCGGCAGATGGAACGCCTTGACAACGGGCTCCTCGGGAACCGGATCGTACCGGAGCGTCAGATCGCTCCCGAGATGGAGATCCCACTCCGATGAGCCCTCAAAAAACTGCGATGCTTCCGCGAGGAGTTTTGAAAAAATTCCGCTTGCCTCATATGCGTCGGCGTGCCGTCGCTGCTGCCAGAGTGTAAACGAGATGCACTCCTCCGGGCGATCGGTGCTCTGAAGAAGGCTCGCGTGAATGCATCCTTCCATGCTGCCGAGGGCGGGGATAACGTTCTCTTCGTACAAGCGCCGGAACTGAGGTAAGCTAGCGGTGTTGATCTTCGCCTGGACCATTCTCAGGTACATAACCTTGTCTCCTCTCTGCTGATGAATGAGAGCTTATGGGGTTTGCGTGCTTATTGTTCCAAGCCAACTTTTTTCATCAAGACAGTGAATCTCGGATCGTTTCTGATCGGGTCGAATGTTGGATCGAGCCTCAGATACTCCATGGCGTTTGCGTGTTCGTCAACCGCCCGATTGAACCAGGTAAACGCTTCATCCGTTTTTCCCAACCCCGTATAGAGCTGGCCGATGAAATACGGTGCAACATATTGGTCCTTCGATAGTTGCAGAAACCGATTGAGGATATTCATGGCCTCCTCCGTCTTTCCGATGCGCGCGTAGACGTGACCGAGTTGGGCGAGATATTCGAGGCTGCTGTCCGAGGAAGCATAAGCCCTGCTGATCTCGGCAATTGCCTCGTCGTATCGCCCGCTGACAAAGTAAGCTGTGCCAAGTGCGCTGTGGCCCCTCGGAAACGCCGGGTCAATCTCGAGCGCTCTCCGGCTTCGTTCAATCGCTTCATCATATCGGTGTAATGGCACAAGGGCATAGCTCTCCGCGACATAAAGGATCGGTGCCAGAGGATCGAGCTCCTCCGCCTTGCGGATTTCAAGGATCCCCTCTTCGATCCTCCCAAGGGCGCCGAGGAACTCGCCATACCACTGATGTGCCGTCGCGTAGTTCGGATTGAGTTCCAGGGCGCGCTTGTATTCACGCTCGGCGTTCGCCCAGTCCCATTCAAAATTGTCATATAACGCCGCGAGTGTGGTGTGGGCCTCGGCCATCGATTCGTCGAGAGCCAGAGCTTTTCTCACCGTGACCCTGCATTTTTCCGCCGCCTCTCTTGGAGGAAGAATAAAGTACCCCCCCATCAGGGAATAGACGTCCGCCAGTCCGGCGTAGGCCTGGGCATACGAAGAATCAGTTTGAATCGCCCTTTGAAAATATTGCGCCGCCTTTTCGAAGCCGTCACGCGTTCGCTTGTTCCAATAAAACCGTCCCTGGACATAATACTGATATGCTTCTGTATTTTCGGTCGGCTTCTTTGTGAGTTGCCTTTCTTGCGCTCCGGTGAGGGCGATGCCCAATTGTTTCGACATGTCCTTTGCGATCTCGCTCTGGAGCGAGAGAATCTCGGACGATTTGCGGTCGTACTGCTCGCCCCAAATATGACTGTTGTCGCGCGTGTCGACCAGCTCCACGCTCACGCTGAGGGCGTCGCCGCGCTGGCTCATCCTTCCCATGAGCACGGCTCCGACGCCGAGCTGTTTTCCGACCTCACGCGGGTCGATATCCTTCCCCTTGAACCTGAAGACCGAGCTCCGCGACATCATCTTGATGCCAGGCAAACGCGATAGCCCGTTGATGAGATTCTCCGTGAACCCGTCGCTCAGGACCTCGGCATTGGGGTCGCTGCCGGTGTTGGCAAAAGGAAGCACCGCCATCGACGTGATCGACGGTCTTGGCTTTAGAATGAAAAGGTAATAAGCGCCGATTCCGATGAGAACCACGATTGCACCTGCAAGCCAAAGGAGAGACCGGTTGCTGCGGATCCCTGCTCTGGACATGGCCGGGCTTTCCGCTGCTGGCGGCGGCAGACGGTCTGTGTCATGTTCTTCTTGAACCGGCCGGACGATTCTTCCTGATGCTGTGGACAAACGTGTTTTTTGAATGAGGCGCAGCTCGCTGACCATATCGTCGATGTGCTGGTACCGATCCGCCGGATCCTTCTGGAGCGCGCGATGGAGAATTCGTTCCACCTCCGGAGGCGCGTCCGGACGGATCTTCAGCAGCGATTCAGGCGGCTCGTTGAGAATGGAATACATCATCGCGGCTTCGTGCTCACCTCGGAAGGGAAGACGTCCGGTGAACAGCTCAAAGAGAAGCGCGCCATACGAGAAGATATCCGAACGGGCGTCGACCTCTTCGCCCTGAATCTGCTCTGGAGCCATGTAGGCAAGTGTGCCGATCGTGCTCGAAGTCTTCGTCAGTTTCAAAGAACCTTTGAGTTTCGCAAGACCGAAGTCCATCACCTTGATCCGATTCTTTGAGTCGACCATGATGTTTTCGGCTTTCACGTCGCGGTGGACGATCCCCTTGGAGTGCGCTTCCTGCAAGGCTTCACCGATCTGCAAAGCGTAGGAAAGTATTGTGTCAAGTTTTCCGCCGGAGGCGGATCCGCCTGTGACGGACACGTCTCGGAGAGTCCGGCCGTCGACGAATTCCATGTCGATGAACTGCCGGCCTTCGTGCTCGCCGATTGCATGAATCACACAGATGTTAGGGTGGCTGAGAATTGAGGCAGCCTGCGCCTCCTGGAGAAAGCGCGCCCGCTCAGTCTCGTTGACGGTGAGGTGCGAAGGGAGGAACTTCAACGCGACGGTGCGGTTGAGCTTGGTGTCCTGGGCCTTGTAGACGACGCCCATTCCTCCCTCGCCGAGCTTCTCCAGTATTCGGTAGTGTGAGATTGTGGTACCTACCATCTTTAGTATTTCCTCAAGGGTATGCTTCCGCCTACGTTCGACTTTGGCGAACTTCGGCGGATAGATCGGAGGACACGTCTTGGCCGACGAAGCTCCTTCTCTCGGAGCGAAGTCGGCCCGCCTTCGCCTAATTTCTCAAGTATTTTATAATGAGATATAGTTTGGCTGATCATGATAATTGATTCATTTGCTCATTTTCTAATTTGCACATTGAATAAAATGAATAAATATATCTGCGCCGGAGGCCTACCCGCCTACGGCGGTCAGGCGGGCGCATGAGCCTTTGGCTCAAATGGAAAAATGAACCAATTCAAGTCCAGAGTGAGGGCCCTCCGGCAGCCTGTTGGGAGGGAGTTCCACTCCCGACCCTACAGCTTGTGAGCAAAGCTCCCTCGCAACCGAGAGGCTAACTGAAAAACCATTCTGTTATCTTTCTTTGTGTCTTGGTGCCTTTGTGGTATTGCATTTCTGGTCGCGCGAATGCCCCCGGTACGCTAGAGAGCGGCCTCTGTTTCGTTGTCGAAGAAATGCAGTTTGGAAACGTCAAAATAAAGAGGAAACAGCTTGCCCGTTGGGGGATGAATGTCCGACGGCATGCGGCTCACGAATTGTTCGGGTGATTTTTCAAGTTTGAAATAGACGAAGATCTCATTGCCGACCGGTTCGGTGATCTCGATGAGAGCATCGACCTGCCGGGAAGAAGGGCCGGCCTGCTTCGCGGAAATGTGCTCCGGACGGATGCCAAGCGTGACACGCCGGCCAACGGAGCCGGAAAGCCGCTGGGTCATCGAATCGTGAATCGGCAGTTTCGTTGCCGTGGATTGATGAGTGAAGAGAAGGGAACCGTTCCGGGCAATCTCGCCTTCAAGAAAGTTCATTGTCGGGCTGCCGATAAATCCCGCGACGAACTTGTTCACCGGCCGGTTGTAAATGGAAAGCGGCGTGTCCATCTGCTGGACAACGCCCTTGTTCATGACCACGATGCGATCCCCCATCGACATCGCCTCGATCTGATCGTGCGTCACGTAAATCATCGTCGTGCCGAGCTGCTTGTGCAGACGGGAAATCTCCGTTCTCATCTGGACGCGAAGATTGGCATCGAGATTGCTCAGCGGCTCGTCGAAGAGAAAAACTTTCGGCCGGCGGACGATCGCGCGGCCGAGCGCAACACGCTGGCGCTGTCCCCCCGAAAGAGCTTTCGGCTTCCGATCGAGGAGCTCCCCGATGCCGAGAATCTCTGCCGTGTTCTTCACGCGCTCCTCGATGTCGGCCTTGGGGTACTTTCGCATCTTCAGCCCGAAGGCAAGGTTTTCATGCACCGTCATGTGAGGATAAAGCGCGTAATTCTGGAACACCATCGCGATATCCCTGTCTTTCGGGGGGACGTCGTTGACAACAGAATTTTCGATGATGATCTTTCCGTCGGAGATCTCTTCCAGCCCCGCGATCATGCGGAGGGTCGTCGATTTGCCGCAGCCGGATGGCCCGACGAGGACGACGAATTCCCGATCCGCGATATCAATGTTGACGTCGTTGACCACGGTGACGTTTTTATCGTACCGCTTGAACACATGCTGTAAGCTGACATTTGCCATCAGAAGGCTCCATGAACAGGTAATGAATAGCGAGCGTAATATAGGAAGGTTCCATCTGAATCTCAAATGAAATCGGGAAGTTACGCCGCCCTTTCTTTAAAATTTGCAGCGAAACACGCCATTTCGGTCGCGAAGTCGCTGAGGATCGCGAAAGCACAGATCGGTTGGAAACAGTAGCCGTTTTTTGTATCATGATGTCGATCGATGAGGGCAGGAATCGCACGCATCATTTACATTGACGTCTCGAAAAGCCACTGATCCGCAGGTAGCCAGGCAAGAAAACTTGAGACTCTTCACGTCCTTGAAACAATCTGTCGGCCGATGGCTCGCCGATCCGAAGGTTCTCGTCCTCCGGCGGCAATTCGGCGACCGGCCATTCAGGCTCCTTGACATCGGCGCCGGCAACCACTCGGCAACATTCCTGAAAAATCTCTTCCCCGCCTGCGAGTATTACGGCCTCGACATCTCCCGCGGCTATAACAATGATGCAACCGACTTTGCGCTGATGAAAGATTTCTATGAAATGGATCTTACGTTGCTCGAGTTTGAGAAAATTCCCGACCGCTTCTTCGACGCTATTCTCCTGGTGCACGTTATCGAACATCTGCATAACGGAGACAAGGTATTGGAAGGACTGCTGCCGAAGCTCGGGAGCGGAGGAGTTATCTATATAGAATATCCGGGTCTGAGGAGCACTAAACTGCCGAGCATGCGCGGGTCGTTGAATTTTTCCGACGACCCGACACATGTTCGTCTGTACAGTGTGCCGGAAATCAGCGCGATCCTGCTGAAGGATGGGGTGAAGGTCGCCCGCAGTGGCACGCGTCGTCACTGGCGATATATCATTTTGATGCCGCTTCTTCTGCCGTACAGATACTCGCAGCGAGGCCATTTGGTCGGCGGAGATTTTTGGGATCTTCTGGGCTTTGCTGAATATGTCCTGGGTCGTAAGTAGTCGTCACGGGGGACGTGTTATATTCTTGACTTTGCCCCAAAAAATCTCTAATTTGCTTCAGATTTCCTCAAACAGATCTCTGAACTCGGTGGCCTATCGGAATCTTGTTATAGCCTTTATACTTCTTCTCCCGGCTTCAGCTCTCGCGGAGGACCCCTCACATTCTTCCGGCCATCCACCCCTGTGGGCGAAACAAGCGATCTGGTATCAGATATTCCCTGAACGCTTCAGGAACGGCGACTCCACCAACGATCCAACATTGAAAGATATCGCCGGCAGCTGGCCTCACGATACACCCGCCGAGTGGCACGTATCCCCCTGGACATCCGATTGGTACAAACCTCAGCCATGGGAAAAATCCGATAGTCAGGGTTTCTATCATTTCGTCCAGCGCCGACGATATGGCGGCGATCTGCAGGGGATCATCGACAAGCTCGGTTATCTCGCAGACCTCGGCGTCAACGCCATCTATGTTACTCCGCTGTTCGAGTCGCCTTCGCTTCATAAGTACGATGCGACGATGTATCATCATATCGATAACAACTTCGGCCACAATCCCGAAGGAGACCGGAAGATCTGGTCGCAGGAGAACCCGGCCGATCCCTCGACCTGGAAATGGACCTCGGCCGACGGGCTGTTTCTCAAACTCCTGCGAGAAGCGCACAAAAGAAAAATCAAAGTGATCATTGACGGCGTCTTCAATCATGTCGGAATGACCTTCTGGGCGTTCGAAGATGTCCGAAAACGCCAGCAGGCGTCGCCGTACAAAGATTGGTTTACGATCACGAAGTGGGATGATCCGGCAACACCCGAAGATGAATTCGAGTACAAGGGATGGTTTGGAGTGAAGGAGCTGCCGGAACTGCGGAAGGATTCCACCGGCATGGCAAAAGTTCCAGGCGATCATATCCATGCCATCGTCAGGCGCTGGATGGATCCGAACGGCGACGGCAATCCGGCCGACGGCATCGACGGGTGGCGGCTCGACGTGGCCGACATGGTGCCGATCCCGTTCTGGAAGGAATTCCGCACCTGGGTCCGCAAGATCAATCCGAACGCGTATATCACCGGCGAAGTCTGGTGGCAGGATTGGAAAAACGACAAAATGTTCAATGCCGCACCCTGGCTTCAGGGCGACGTCTTTGACGGCGTGATGAATTACCGCTGGGCGCGGGAGATGTGCCGCTTCTTTATGGATGACACGCAAAGAATCTCCGCCTCGGAGTTTATCGGCCGGCTCGACTCGCTACGACGCGACTATCCCCAGGATGCGACCTCCGTCCTCATGAATCTTATGGACAGCCACGACACAGACCGCCTCTCCTCCCATATCATCAACCCGAACCTCGCGTACGATCATAACGTCGGCGTCAACGATAACAGGGACTATCGCGTCAGAAAGCCGAACCCGGACGAGGTGAGATTACAGAAGCTCATTGCCCTTTTTCAAATGACGTATGTCGGAGCACCCATGATCTACTACGGTGACGAGGCGGGAATGTGGGGCGCCGACGATCCGGATGAGCGAAAGCCGATGCTCTGGCAGGATCTCACGTACGAAGACGAAGCGAGCCATCCGTTCGGAGCGCCTCGCCGGCCCGACAGGAATCAGTTCGATAACGATCTCTATCAATACTATAAGAAATTGATCCATCTCAGAAGAGAGCATCCGGCGCTTTCGCTGGGAAGCTTCTCGACCATTTTTACCGACGACAAGCACGACACGTTCGCCTTCAAGCGGTCGACCGCATCGGAGGAAATCACCGTCATCATCAACAATTCCCGGGCGCTGCAGCAATGCTCCATTCCATTGAGCAAAGGGATCTCCGCTTCCGGACTGACGAATATCCTCGACACAAAAACATTCACGGTCAAAAGGGGAAACCTCAACATATCGCTGTCGCCCAAGTCAGGAGTGGTTCTGGTCTCGAGATTTAGATAGGTTTGGTAGTGTCTTGTTTCCGAAATACATTGATTGAGTCTGGTTCAATTCTCGACAAAATCCCCGCCTGGCCGGCGGGCAGGCGAAGTACGAAGCACTAAATTCGAAACAAATTCGAATGCCCGAAATTCCAAACCCCAAGGTTTGGAACATTGGAATTTTAAGATTCGAATTTGTTTAAGATTTCGGATTTCGGATTTCGAATTTGTAGATCCGGATTTTGCACAGATTCGAAATCGTGCTCATTTAACGTATTTTCAACACAACATATTAGCTTGTCGCTTGCTCTTGATCGGCAGCCTGTTGTTTCACTATGGATGTCATGCGGATCGAAAGACAATTGTCGCAGAAGTGGCCGGACAGGAGATCACGGCGGATGCTTTTGCAGCCAGATACAAAGCATATCTCGGCGAAGTCAACGGCAGGGACAATATTCTGATGCGGAAACAGATCCTGGACAATATGATCAATGAAGAGCTGGTTGCCGCCGATGTCGAGCGGCAAGGGCTTGACCGCGATTCATTGGGCCGAAAGAGAATGGAGGAGATTCATACCCAGGCGATCCTGCTCGGATATGCCAAACACATCACGCTCGACACCATGGCTGTGACCGAGGAGGAACTCCAGAAGGAGTTCACGGCGTACAACACGCGTGCGGCGGCCCGATATGTCTATGCGCAGACGGAGGAGGACGCATGGAAGCTGAAGGATGCATTGGAGCAAGGGGCTACGTTCGATTCACTCGCGAAGGAAATTTTCCAGGATCCCGGGCTGGCAAACAACGGCGGATATCTCGGCTTTTTCGGCTGGGGGGACATGGAACCGGGTCTGGAAGAAGCGGCATTTTCACTGCCGATCGGCGAGTTCTCCGATCCGATAAAATTGAGTATGGGGTATGCCGTCGTGAAGGTCGAAAACAGAGTTCGCCAGCCGCTCGCTTCAGAGTACGATTACGCAAAGGTGAAGGATAAACTCGCGGGCGCGCTCCAGAAGAGAAAAGTCTTCAGCATTCTCCACCGCGCTTCGGAGAAGGTCCGCTCTGAGCTTCAACCATCATTTCATACGGAAACCCTGGACGCCCTTGTCCGTGCGCTCGACCTCGACGGCAAAACTCGCCTCGTCGCCGATCAGATCGAGGTGAAGACACAAAGCCTTCTTGCCTTGCCGCTGATCACGTTCAAGGCGGGGACATGGACGGTCGAAGATTTTCTCAGGAAGCTCCGGACGACGACGGAACGGCAGCAGAAACGCCTCAGGACGGCCGAAGATCTTAAAGAGTTTGTTGTCGGGCTGGCGATCCGCGACGTGACACTGCAGCGGGCAGAGGAAACGCATGTCGAGAAAGACTCGACTGTCCAGGAGCAGATCGATCGGTTGAGAAACGAATTCATACTGAAACGCTGGAAAAATTCCATTGAAGACACCGTGGGTCATCGAGGGTGGGACGAAGCTCTACTGCGGCAGCGATATGCAGAAAAGAAATCCGAATACTTCTGGCCGGCAGAAATCAATGTCGGCGAAATTCTTCTGCGGAGCAGGAGTGAAGCTGTCGATGCGATGAAGAAGCTTCGGCATGGGGCCAACTTTGCAGATCTGGCGCGGAAGAAATCGATACGTGTCTGGGCGGCGAAACGCGGCGGCGAGCTCGGCTACGGTCCAAAAGCGACCTACGGCATTCTTGGTGATACGCTCTTCACGACCCCTGTCGGACAGCTCATCGGGCCCGCGGCCGTCGATCCGTATTTCGGAATTTTCAAAGTTCTCGGCAAGCACGAGAGCAAACCGAAGTCGTTCGAAGAGGCGAGGGATCAGATCGGGAAGGAGACATCGTCATCCAAAACCCAGGAGGCCCTCAAGTCGGCGCTTGATCGTCTGCGCAGCGGTGCCGGGATCACGATTAATGAAGAAGTTCTTTCGAACGTTGAAATTCATTGACTTAATGTAGGAGATTAATTGCCATGAAGATGCGAGACATATTGTCTGTTATAGTATCGATGCTTCTTCTCACTGCCCCGGGTTGGGGCGGGACGACGGGGAAGATTGCCGGCACGGTGAGGGATACTCAATCGGGAGAGCCGCTGGTCGGAGTCAATGTCGTGATTCAGGGAACGGCATTCGGCGCCGCCACTTCGATCGACGGATCGTATGTCATCGTCAACCTTCCGCCCGGCAAATACACGCTCATCGGATCCGCGGTCGGGTACACCAGGAAGACCATTGGAGGCGTCGGCGTTTCAATCGATCTCACGACAACGATCAATTTTGACCTGAGTTCGACCGTGCTGGAAATCGGAAAAGAGGTGGTCATCACCGCCGAGCGACCGGTGATCAAGAAAGATCTTACGTCATCAGAGGCGCATGTCGATGCGAGTCAGATCAAGACGCTGCCGGTTTCCGAAGTCAGCGAGGTCCTCTCGCTCCAATCCGGCGTCACGGTCGATCGGGGCGGAGGCATTCACATCCGCGGCGGCAGGACGAGCGAAGTCGCTTACTGGGTGGACGGTATTTCGATCTCGGATGTCTATGACGGCGGGCAGGCGGTCCAGGTCGACAACAATGCGGTGCAGGAGCTTCAGGTGATCAGCGGGACGTTCAATGCCGAATATGGTCAGGCAATGTCAGGCATCATCAACATCGTGACGAAAGACGGCCGACCGGAGTATCATGGAAACCTCTCGGTCTATTCCGGGGATTTTTTCACGGGTGACGGCGGCACGAACGGCACCGTCGCGGTCCCGTTTGTGCCGGGCGTACCACCTGACGTGCTGTCCCAGCACATTTTCTATAATCTCGACAAAGTACGGCCCTTCAATAACCGGAACATCGAAGGCAGTCTGAGCGGTCCGTTGCCCGGTGATCCTAACTTGACATTTTATCTCTCAGGGAGATATTTCAAGTCCGACGGATGGCTCTACGGCAATCGCATCTTTCTGCCGAACGGATCCGTTGACACATCAGCGGTCCATTTCGTTCAACTGCCGAGCGGTCAATATGACATCGTGATCAGTGATAATCCGGTGGCGATGAACGGCCGAGAACGCCTCTCCGGCCAGGCGAAGCTCACATATCAGGTCGGCAGCATCGGCAAACTTAGCATTACCGGACTTGCCAGCAAGATCGATTACCGGGATTACAATCATGCATGGAAACTAAATCCGGATGGGGATGTGCGCAAGTACGATCGCGGATACAACATATCGGCCATCTGGTCGCACAACCTCAATTCGTCATCATTCTACACGCTGAACGCTTCGTATTTTCATAAGGGGTTCAAGGAATACTTATTTGAGGATCCTCTTGATTCAAGATATCTCACCGATCCGTTCCTGACCAACACCGCGTCAAATGAATTCATCCACGGCGGAATGAATCTTCATCATTTCCAACGGAGGACCGAGACACGGCTGGCAAAGGTCGATTACACCAATCAGGTCAGCAAGCTTCATGAGATCAAAGCGGGGCTCGAGGGCAAGCTCCATCGACTTTACCTTGAAGATTACAGCATCATCCCGAATCCGGCCGGCGGGTTCGATCCGGCCATTCCGGATCCGGTCAGTGACCGGTATCAGGAATACACCCAAAAGCCGGTTGAGTTTTCGGCGTACGCACAGGACAAACTCGAATACGATCGAATGATCGTCAATATCGGATTGAGGTTCGATTATTTCAATTCCAAGGGACAAACGCTCGCCGACATGCGAGATCCCAACGTCTATCTTCCTCAGCTTGAAGAGAACAAGGCGCTCACGCTCGACCAGCGGCTCGCGAAATGGTACAACAACGCGGGCGCAAAATATAATTTCAGCCCGCGGTTCGGCATTTCCTATCCGATCACCGACAGGGGTGTTCTTCATTTTTCGTACGGGCATTTCCTACAGATCCCCTCGTTCATTCACCTTTATCAGAATCCCGGATACAAGGTATCGACGGCGACCGGTGTTCAGGGCGTGTACGGAAATCCCGATCTCAACGCGCAGAAGACGGTCATGTATGAGATCGGATTGCAGCAGCAGCTGACCGATGACCTGAGCTTTGACGTGACCGGATTTTACCGCGACACGAGAGATTGGGTGACCACGAGTCCGAAATTCCCGATCCGGGGCGATTATCAGAGCGCCGCAACATATTATACTATCTATATCAATAAGGACTACGCCAATTCCAGAGGTATCACAGTTTCGGTGAACAAGAGAGCGAGCAATCTCCTCTCGTTGAATTTCTCGTACACGTTCCAGGTCGCTGAAGGGATCAATTCGAATCCGGACGACGCGCAGGCTGCTCAGGTGTCAAACAAAGGAGCGGCGGTCAGCCTCACAGCTCTCGATTGGGATCAGACCCATACGGCTAATCTCACCCTCGGCCTCGGCGAAAACGACTGGGGCGTTGTCCTCCTCGGTCGTTACGGATCGGGACTGCCGTATACTCCCGTCATCAACCAGGCGGAAGCGCAGGGACAGGATGTCTCGAAGGGCGTGCAGAACAACAGCCGGCGGCGCCCCGCCAATTATACTGCAGACCTCCGTGCGTTCAAGAACGTCCATCTCTCCGGGTTGAATCTCAGCTTCTTCCTGAAGGTGTTCAACCTCTTTGACCGCCGGAACGAAATCGAAGTGTACGGGCAGACCGGTCGTGCGACAGCGACGCTGCGTTCGCTCGGCCTGGAGAACGTGTCGGCGTCCGGACTCGTCAATCTCCCCGAGGAGTACCTGAACAGGCCTGATTATTACTCAGAGCCGCGTGAGATCCAGCTCGGCATGGAGCTTGAATTTTAACATCGCAGATCTTTTTGAACAAGGAGAACAAGAATGAGACGTGATCACCAAATCATTACCACCCTCACGCTCGTGCTGTGCATTTGCACAGGTGCGTTGGGTCAATTAAATCATGTGCCGAGCAAGGAGCGTGTCGACGCGAGCCTGCGCAGAAGAACCGAGATCGACGGGAACAATGTACGCACGAGCGTTTTTAACTTTGTCTTCTCCGGCCGGACGGGCGGTGGACAGGGCGTTCCGTATGAATGGCCGAAGAACACGGGGCGTGATTATGTGGCGCTCGTCGCCCTGTTCGTCGGCGCGGAAGTTCAGGATGATACCGGCAAGACGCTTCGCATCGTCGATCTGCCTGCGTTCCGGCAGAAGCCGAACGGGGACGATTGGAATATGAATCCGGTTCCCGGCTATTTCAATCTTGAAACCGGCAAGATCGCGAAGAGCGATGAGCCGAAGACCTGGCCCTCATTCTGGCCGGACAAGCAGAGCGATCCCGGCGACCCCGGATGGAAGGGAAAGTGGAACGGTTTCTTTGGGAAGAATCAATTCAATGCCGATCAGGAGATGTATTACCGTGTCGGCGACGATAACTATGATCGTTATCTCTACACGCCGGATACCACCGATCCGACGCGGAAAGGCCTCGGAATCATTGCCGATGTTCGCGTTCTTGAATGGTCGCAGGTATCTGTTGCCGACGCGGTCTTCTTCATTCAGGAGATCAAAAACGACGGCACTAAGGATCTTAAGAAAGCTGCAGTGACACTGTGGCTCGCGGATTTTGTCGGCGGTGACGGCGACTCTCAGGATGATGCTCCCAATTTCGATCTCCTCAACGACATCGCCTATTCATTGGATGCGGACGGCGTCAGCAGCAATACTGCGTTCCAAGGTGTCTGTGTCGGCGCCGCAGCCACGCTCTATCTCGAAACTCCCGGGAATGCCGAAGATCGCATCGATAATGACGGCGACGGCGAGGAGTTCAGCCCGCCGATTACCGCGGCCATGCTATCGGGTGAAATTCCCGGCAATCAGATTGACGATAACCACGACGGGCTCGTCGATGAAGATTCGACATATATCCCGTTCGGACAGGGAACCACCCATGAACAGAAAGGCGTCGGCTTCGCTGATGGTGTCGACAACAACGACAATGGAGAAACCGCCAGTCCGGTGATCGCACAACAGATGATCGACCAGGCCGCCACCGATCAGTGGACCGATCCAATTACGGACAGTGTCCACAAATGGCATCGCTGGCCGCCCAACCCCGAGACGGATCCAATGCAGAATGGATTGGATGGATCACCGGTCATTCACCTCATCGGCCTTGTTCAGGCAGATCTCGGAAAGAGATATAAGGACAACATTGATAATGACGGTAATTCATACAAAAATCTTCCAGTCGTAACCCAGGCGATGATCGAAGGCGCGGCTTCAGATGCCTATCATCGCTACCGTGTTCCCGGGACAAACGTCATTCTTTATAATCTTGTCCAGGCAGATCTGGGAAAGAAATACATCAACAAGGATGGTCTGCACGACGCTGGAGTTGATGAAGGGATCGACGAGATGGTCGATGAATCGAGAAACGACGGCATCGACAACGACGGCGACTGGAGTGCGTTGGCGGACGACGTCGGTCTCGACGGAGTCGCCAACACGGGTGATGCCGGAGAAGGCGACGGCCGGCCGACTTCAGGCGTCGGGACCCCGTTCCCCGGTGAGCCGAACATCGATAAGACCGACGTCTCCGAAGCTGACCAGATCGGTCTGACGAATGTCCAGTATCTCGTCGCCGGTGCAATCAATTTCAGCACGACGCCGGATATTTACTTCTGGGCGACATTCATGCTTCCGGGCACGTTTGTGAATCCGGATCTCATCGGCATAGGAGAGAGCGACTTGTTCGTTTCATCAGGACTCTTCCCACTGCGTGCCGGTCAGATCGAACGCATCTCCTATGCGGTCGTCTTCGGTAACGCGTCGCGCTGCCCGGGCAATGCCACGTACACAGGTGCGCGTGACGACATTGACAGGAAAGGGGGAAAGAAGGATAAGGCGCAACTTGCCTACAATGAAGATTATAAATTCGCACAGGCGCCGATCGAGCCTATCCTTACCGCCGTGGCGGGGAATAACCGTGTCACGCTCTATTGGGATAATGTCTCGGAAAAGTCACACGACAGATTCTTGGCCGGCATCCCCGGCGCGAACGCGGACGACTTCGAGGGATACCGGATCTATCGCGCCACGGATGCAGCCTTTGAAGACGCGAGGATAGTCACCGACGCGTTCGGTAACCCTTCACCGTACCTGAAACCGATCGCTCAGTTTGATCTCAAAGACGGGGTGAAAGGGTTTCATACTATCGATTTCAACGGTGTGCTGTTCGATCAGGGGAACGAGACGGGCCTACAACATTCGTGGGTCGATTCCTCCGTGAAAAATGGTTTCACGTACTACTACGCCATCCGCGCTTATGATCTGGGATATGTGCCGCTGAAGATCAGCCCGGCCGAGAGCAATCTGAAAATCAATCTTGATCCGATCACGGGAAAAGTGAAAGATCACGGCCCATCGGTGGCCATTGTCACGCCCGAAGCTCCGGCAGGCGGATATGTGAGGACGAACAGCCCGCAAATAACGCTTATCAAAGGGACGACGACCGGAATCGTGACGTACAGCGTCGAAGATCCGACGAAAGTAAAGGACAATCACAAATATCGGATCACGTTTGAGGACACGCTCCTGATTGGCAAGATCGTCAACAATGTTGCAACACCCGACACGTATCGGACAAAATCGTTCTCCGTTGCGGATATTACCGATACGACATCGCTCGACACATTGATCGGTCGCAGTCGGGCGCTGGCTGATACGTCAGAGCAGCCGCTCACCGATGGCTTCAGGCTCTCTCTTCGCAACGAGAAGTTTTTTGGATTGAACAAAAACCTGTCGCACTGGAGCAACGACAGCATCTGGCCGTATGTTTTTACTCAGTGGAAGGAGGGCGGCTTCGTCGTGGGCCAACAAAAGCCGAGTGACTACAGAATTGAATTCGGACCGCCCGGTGTGGACACATCCGTACAGTTCCTGGTGAGTGATGACGGGTTCGATCAGGTTGTCGAACCGGCTATCCCGGTGAACTTCAGGGTTTTCAACGCGTCGGAAAACCGCAAGGTCAAGGTTGCATTTGCTGACCTCGATAACACCGGAGGGCCGGGTATCTTCAGCGCCAAAAAAGGCAGCCAGAGCGACATCATTATATTCCTCGAACCCGACTCACACGATTCTCTGGTCATTACCTACAGCTTCAAGGTCGCAGTCGACACGAACATCCACCGTGCTCCGCAAAATGGAGACGTTGCGACCATTGTGCTTTCGAAGTTATTTCGTTCGGGAGATGTTTTTGAATTTTCAACGAAGGCGCATCACGTCGATGTGAGCCTGGCCAAATCGGAGCTTGACAATATCCGTGTCGTGCCGAATCCGTACGTTGCAGCGGCGCAGTGGGAACCGGTGAATCCGGCGACATCCGGACGCGGGCCGCGTTCGCTCCATTTCACGCATCTTCCGGCGCGCTGCACCATCCGTATCTATACGGTCAGCGGCGAGCTGGTGGCGACGATCGAGCATGACAAGCCGATCCTCGACGGCGAGGCGGAGTGGGATCTGTTGACCCGGGATAACCTCTCCGTCGCCTACGGCGTGTACATTTATCATATCGACGCGCCGGGTATCGGCGAAAAGGTCGGCAAGTTCGCGATCATTAAGTGAGGTCCGCCATGACGAACAAGCTCAGCAGTTTATTTCAGGAGATGAACATGAACGCATTGAGATGCAAGGTTGGCGTCTTCGTTGCTGCTGCATCGATGATCGCCGGGACGGTCACGGCACAGCAGGTAACAAAAGTCGGAACAACCGCGGCAAAATTTCTCAGCATCCCTGTCGGTGCCCGGGCCGTGGGGATGGGCGGCGCCTTCGTCGCTGTGGCGAACGATGCATCGGCGATGTACTGGAACCCGGCCGGTATGGCGCGGCTCGGCCAATCGGAGGCCGTGTTCAGCCATGCCGCCTGGATCGCCGACATGAGCTTCAACTATGGCGGCGTCGTGGTCCCGCTCGATTTCGGGACGGTAGGAGTGAGTTTCACATCCCTCAGCATGGGGGAGATGGAGCGCACGACCGAGAATCAACCCGATGGGACAGGACAGTTCTTTACGGCGGGAAGCTTTGCGGTCGGAGTGTCGTACGCCAGGGCGCTCACCGACTGGTTCTCGATCGGCGGCACCGCGAAGTATGTCAACGAGCATATCTGGAACTCGGGCGCAACGGGAATCGGGGTCGACGTTGGGACGCTCTTCACCACACCGTTCACCGGCGTGAAATTTGGCGCGGGGATATCCAATTTCGGCCAGAAAATGCAGATCACCGGAGACGATCTCATTGTCCAGAAAGATATTTCATCGAACCATGGAAACAACCCCAACGTCAATGCCAATCTTTCCACGGATCAATTTGATCTGCCGCTGCTGCTGCGCATCGGCTTTTCCTACGAACCGATCGCGACGGAAGATGAAGAGCTAATTCTCGTCATCGACGCCGTTCATCCGAACGATAATTCTGAAAGCGTCAGCCTTGGCGGCGAATACAATGTCTTCCATCGGATGCTCTCACTCCGGGCGGGGTACAAGGATATCGGTGCGAGGGACAGCGAAGAACAATTCTCGCTCGGCGGCGGGGTAAAGTATGAAATACAGCCGGGTACTACGGTAAAGTTCGACTACGCATTCCAGAAATTCGGCCGTCTGGACAATGTTCATAAGTTTTCTCTTGGAATTTTGTTTTGAGAATGTTATATTAGGCCACTTTAGTTAACAGGATGAATTCATGAAAAACTGAAAGGAGGGACAGGTAAGTAGTTGATAATGTTTAACTTGTCTAGCTCAATCATTTCCAAAACGAATAATATGGAGGGAATTATGAAAAAAAGATTGTTACTGTTTACATTCCTCATTTCTGGGGTGTTGATGTTCGCCATGCCGGCTCAAGTGTCGGCGCTTTGGTATTCCGGAACGCATCTCGATACCGCTGCCACCACGACGTTCCAGGTGAACATGCATATCAAGATGCTTGAGGGAACATTCCTCCCCGCTTCAAACGATTCAGTTTGGGCGAGAGGGAATTTCAATAACTGGGGGACAACGTTGTTGACCGATCCCGACGGAGATAGTATCTACACCGGGACAGTCCTCGTCGAGAGTCTTTATTACAGTCCGACGACCCACGCCCCAAACATCGGCGATACAATTCTCTATAAATACTTTAAAACATCGCGTGGCGGATTGAGTTGGGAATCTGACCCCAATCGTGAGCTCATCATCTCCAGCGATCCGGTATCAACTCCGGTTGATGTCTTCGATCGGGATACCGTTTATAATCCCCCGGTCAGCAATGTCAACGTGACCTTCCAGGTCAACATGAGGATCAAGATGGAAGAGACAAGCTTCCAGCCGGGCAGCGGCGACATCGTTACCGTTCGTGGAAGCTTCAATAACTGGGGCAACAATCCCCCGGGTAACATTGATACGCTCACCGATCCTAATAATGACAGCATATATACAAAAACCCTGTCGATTCCTGGAAACAGCACGATCGCGTACAAATTCTGGAAGACGCTGAGAGGCGGTGTCGAATGGGAATCCGTTCCGAATCGTTCGTTTGACGTCGGCGCCACGAATGTCACGATTCCGAGTGTTTATTTCGATGGCGATTCCGTCTACACACCGCCCGTCTCTGTGAACATTACTTTCCAGGTTAATATGAAAGTAAAGATGCTGGAACAAACGTTCCAGCCGCAAAACGGAGACATCGTGCGGATTGCTGGAAGTTTCGACAGTTGGGGCGGCTCCACTGACACGCTCACGGATCCGGACGTAGACAGTATATATACAAAGACCGTTTCTCTGCTGGAAGGCCAGGCGATCCAGTACAAATTCTTGAAAACCCCACGCGGCGGTAGCGATTGGGAAAACAATCAGCCGACCAGTTCCGGTAACCGCGAGTATACGGTGCCTTCGACCTCGGCTTCTCTGCCCGTGGTTTATTTCAACGACGATTCAATCATTAATACGCCCATCAACGCAAACATCATCTGGCGCGTCGATATGAGCGTGTATCGGCAACTTGGCTGGTTCGACCCGAGCGGCGGCGACACGATCCAGGTGAGGGGACCGTTCAACGGCTGGGCCGGAACTGTGTTGGCTCAGAATCCGTTTATCCCATCCCAGTACCGTGTCCTGATACCGTATTCAGGGACAGCGTACGATAATCTGCCGTACAAATTCTTCCTCCAGCTCGCTTCGGCCACGGCCGAGTCGCGGTTCCCAGGTTGGGCCGCCAATAACGACGGAGTCCAATATGATCATCCGGCAGAGCGGGGTGATGGAAACCGGCTCTTTGATGTTGGTACGGGCGGAAACATCTCGACTCCTTCATTTTACTTCAGCAGCATCAATCCGGGCGGCATCATACCGGCCGGAGACACCGTCAGCGTTACGCTCTCGGTCAACATGGGCCCGGCGACAAGGTACACCGTTCCTTTCGATCCGAACACGGATACCGTTCGCATCGTCTGGCAGGATGCGCTGTGGCGTGCGACTCAGACAAAGAGCCACGGAACACCGTTCAACAACATCGATATGGCGCCTGTCAGCGCCGGCGATTCAATCTATCAGGCGACGTTTGATGTCATCGGTCCGACGCACTATAACATGCAGTACACCTATCGCTATCTCGCACCAGGCGGCGGATCTACGGATCAGGGCGGCGGCCTTGGCGGACAGAATCCGTTCCAGACGCGGTTCATTACGCCAACAAGCCCGGGCGTGTTCCCGAGAAATTATTCGGCCGCAACGGACGTGTGGCAGAAAAATGCGCCTCTTGCCGCCGAAACTCCACCATTGAACACGGTCACCGGAGTGCTGGAAGGGAAGAATCCTGGCGTTCCGCTCGTCTACAAGCTCGAGCAGAATTATCCGAATCCGTTCAACCCTTCGACAAAGATCAGTTACTCGATCCCGGAACGTTCCAACGTGACGTTGAAGGTGTTCAATCTCATCGGCCAGGAAGTTGCAACACTGGTGAATGAACAAAAGGATCCAGGAAATTACTTCGCTCACTTTGATGCGAGCAAGATGGCATCCGGCGTATACTTCTACCAGATCGAAGCAGGGAAGTTCACTTCGGTCAAGAAGATGCTGCTGATGAAATAGCGTAGAGCGGAGAGCTTGAAGCAGGTAAGTCACAGACGGCGATCTTCGGGTCGCCGCTTGTGTTTCATGGCGTATGCGTCAACTGCTGAAGCAGTCCCTTCGCCGGCTTATAGCCCGGGGCCGATTGCAGAACCGATCGAAGCTGAACGATGGCTTCATCACGATTTCCATTCCTCGAATAGGCGAACGCAAGAAGGTAACCGTTCTCCGTTCGCTCTTTTCCCGCCTCACTGAGGTCGAGAGCCCGCCTGAACCGTTCAACCGCGATCGTTGTTCTTCCCCGGTCGAGATCGATGCTGCCGAGCATGCGGTATGCCATGGCCGTTTGCTCGACATGAAGGGAGCGTTCCAGAACCTCTGAGGCCTGATCATATTTTGATCCGCGCGAATAGAGTTGACCGAGCAGCAGATAGGCGGAAACATTCAGCGGCACCTGGTTCACGAGCGCCCGATATTCTCTCTCGACTTTCTCGAGCTCGCCGTTCTTCGCGTAGTGCTCCGCTGCTGCGACGTGTCCCTGTTCCCAGGTGATTTGCCCCCTGACCACCTGTTCGACGATCCTGCCCAGCGTGTCTGTCGTGCCCGGAGACGGAGGAGAGATATCCTTTGTCGTAAACGGCCAGCCTGATGTCAGGATTGCCGTCCTTCGCTCTGCGCACCGCTCATCAAGCTTCGTCAAATGCCCGTCATTCATCAATTTGATGTCCGCTATCGTGTCACGACGGTTCCACTCATCCAGCGAGGCGAACAGGCCGTGGTCTTTCATCACCTGTGCATAAAGTTTCCCCATCAGAAAATACCCTGGCGAGTTGGGATGGAGATGCTCAAGGATGAGATTCTTGCCGATCAACGAATCCGGCGACGCGGTCTTGAACGCTCCCTCGATATCGGCAAACAATACCTCCCGGCCGTCGCAGGCATTCCGTATCACATCGTTGAAGTCGCTGCTTGTCCTGAACCGCAAACGATCGAAGTCACGCGCTTTGATATACTCGCCGAGCGCATCATGACTCCTTTGCATCCGTTCATAACACTTCCCGAGATAGAAGTGAGCGTCGGCCCGTAGGCTGTCGTCATTGTTCACTCGCTCAAGAAGCGCCGATGCAGAATCGACGTATCCGCCGTCGATCAGGTGCCGGGCCTGATTGAACGTCTCGTTGGCATCCTTCGGACGGGGTTCCCCCTGTTCGTATGAAACAAACGGCGGTTGATCACGCAGGCTCGAAACCTGCGACGAGAGAATAAGAGAAACGTGGTGTTTCCCACACAGCTCGGCCAGCTCATGCAAATTATCACGAAAGTATTCAAGGCACCTGTTGTACGTGTCGCTCCGGTAGCCGACGTCCCGATCACGCGCCAGCCGCTCCATCATCGTGCCGCGGGTTTTCTCCGGTGCCGGAGAGAAGACACCGGCAACACGGCCAAGGAGGTCTTTTACGAGTTGAAAGGTCTTGAGGTGGATACAGCGGAGATAGACCTTCGTGAGCCACATCCCGCCGAACGACGATTCCTTTGAGGTGATACCCAGCGCGCCGTAGAATTCGTTGTGACCGTCATAGACGATGATAATATCCGGTTCGAGTTCCATCACCTCGGCGGCGATGTCGTTGACCGTGAAACTATTGGTCGCCGTCATCCCGAAATTGATGAGCTCGATCTGCCGATCCGGAAAGAGCGCCTTGAGCCGGTCGCGCAGGTATGAAGAGAACGATCCGGTGTAGCTATAGGGATAGCCGACCGTCGTCGACCCGCCGAGACAGAAAATCCTGTACGTCCCCTGCGGCTTTGGGACGAGAAAATAGTCGGGGGAGGTGTTCGGACTGAACTCCACGTGCGTAAAGTATCTGCTCTTCACATCATGGTTCATCACGTGGTACGTCTTCCCCGCGATCTGCTCGGTTGTGAGGAGAGAAAGATCGGGGCCGTAATGTGCAATCCGCAATCCGAATTCAAGCGCGAGAAAAAACATCAACGGAAATGAAGCAGTGACGAATGTAAAGATTCTTTTTCTTCCCGGTGACAGCGGCGCCCATAGTTGCCGTGATTTATTCAACGTAGTTTTCAATTCACCTCAGGGTAATCGTCGAAATCGGATGATCTATTCGTGCGGCGTGCTTGAATATACGACCATTCGCCTGAAATTCAAATCATGGTTCAGATGGCTCAGGCAAAAGCAACCCTCTCCCCGTCGCTCGCTCCTGCTCGCGACACCCCTCTCCCAAATTGGGAGAGGGGCCCGGGTGTTTCTTGTCGATTGAGGGGAGAGGGTTTCGTCGCGAAAAGAAAGGGATGATGGGATCCATATGCCTCGTCGCGCCGCATCCTCAGTCGTGTCTGAACCACGATTTCCTCGGTTGTTCCTATCTCTTGATGCTCTAATCATGTAAATCCTTAAATCCGTTTAATCATGGTTCAGACGGCTCAGGCTAAAGCAACCCTCTCCCCGTCGCTCGCTCCTGCTCGCGACACCCCTCTCCCAAATTGGGAGAGGGGCCCGGGTGTTTCTTGTCGATTGAGGGGAGAGGGTTTCGAGGTGAAAAGAAAGGGATGATGGGATCCACATGCCTCGTCGCGCCGCATCCTCAGTCGTGTCTGAACCACGATTTCCTCGGTTGTTCCTATCTCTTGAAGCTCTCATCATGTAAATCCCTTAATCCGTTTAATCATGGTTCAGACGGCTCAGCTCGCTTTCTTTGCAATTGCCTCGCTTTTTTGTTAATTTTGAAAATGATAGCGATTATTCAACCTCCGAATTCAGTCAGATCATGATTGCAAAATCCAGCCTGAAGTACTCGATCATCATATGTTGTTGCTTTATTCTGATGTTCCCCGCAAGGGATGCAGCTCAGACGCAGTCGTTCGTTCCCGCGTGGGTCAAGGACGCGATCTTCTATCAGATCTTTCCCGAGCGGTTCGCGAACGGCGATACGACCAACGATCCGCCAAACGTCGAGCGGTGGGGAGCGGCGCCGAAGGTGAACAACTATTTCGGCGGAGATCTCAAAGGCGTCATCGATCACCTCGATTACCTCCAAAACCTGGGGATCAACGCTATCTACTTCACTCCGATCTTCGAATCGCCGAGCAATCATAAGTACCATACCGCCGATTACATGAAGATCGATCATAATTTCGGCGATGATGAGACATTCAAAAAGCTCCTGCGCGAGTGCCATAAACGCAACATCCGTATCGTCATCGACGGGGTCTTCAATCACACCGGCGTGAAGTTCTTTGCCTTTGAGGATATCAAGAAAAACGAACAGAATTCCCGCTACCTCAAATGGTTCAATGTTCACAGTTTTCCGGTCGGCCCACCGGAGAAGCCGAACTATGAAGCGTGGTGGGGACTCGGAGACCTTCCGAAACTCATGACCGGTAATCCTGAGGTCCGTTCGTATCTCTTTGACGCGACGAAAAAATGGACGCAGATGGGCCTTGACGGCTGGCGCCTCGACGTCCCGAACGAAATCCCGCACGACTTCTGGATCGAATGGCGAAAGCTCGTGAAATCGATCAATCCCGATGCGTACATCGTCGGCGAGATCTGGGACGACGCCTCGGCCTGGCTCCAGGGAGACCAGTTCGACGCGGTGATGAATTACAGATTCCGCGGCGCCTGCGTCGGCTTCATCGCACTCGAGAACCAGAAAGCTTCGCAATTCGATTCCATCCTCGCCGTACAGCGCTCGCAATATCCCGAAGAGGTGAACTACGTTCTCCAGAACCTCATCGGCAGCCACGATACGGAGCGGTATCTGACACTTTCCAATGGTGATGACGACAAACTGAAGCTCTCCGTCCTCATGCAGATGACCTACCCAGGGGCGCCGATGGTCTACTACGGCGATGAGATCGGTATGGAAGGCGGCCGCGATCCCGACTGCCGTAAGACAATGATCTGGGATTCGACGAAATGGAACGCCGGATTGCTCGAATGTTACAAAAAACTCATCAGGATCCGTAACGATTATCCCGTGCTCCGGAGAGGATCGTTTAGAACGGTCCTCATCGACGACAAACGCAAACTCTACGGATTTCAACGTGAGGATGGAAAACAGACAGCCGCCGTCGTGCTCAATAATTTCCCTATGCAGCAGAAGATTCCAACGTCGATGTTCAAGACTCCCGTGTCGGGCTGGACCGATCTCCTCGGTAACACCATTCTTTCTCCCGCCGGCGACAGTCTGACGATCCCGGCAAGATCGGGCATCATCCTCATTCATAAAAGTGCAACGAACAAGTGAAAACATTTTTTTCGCTGATATTTTTATGCTCCCTTGCCGGCGTTTGCGTCGCGGCCGACAGCGTTGATGTTGTGTTCCGCTATACGCCTCCCGGTACGACGAGCGGGTTGAGCGTTCTTGGCGAATTCAACGGTTGGAACAACACGGCGTGGCTGATGTCGTATAACGGCACCCTCTGGATCCGCAACGCGCGGCTTGCTGTGGGTGGAAACCCCATCGGCTCCATCCCTGGCGCCTGGCAGTACAAATTCTATTACACCGGCGCCGCTCCGTGGCCGAATGATCCGCTTAATCATCATGTGAATCGTGCGGACAACGATAATTCATATATCTACGTCAACGATCCGACGATCTATCAGTTCCTTCCGAACCAGCGCAACCCGATCGTGAACACGGCAACGCCGACCATCACGGCGTATATTTTCCCGAAAGTCGGCTCGGTCGTCGATACCTCAACTCTTTCGCTGACCATCGACGGAACCACTTATGCCGGCCTGGGTACCTCGTATGATTTCCCGACAAAACAATTTCTTTACACGCCAACAGTTCCATTATTGAACGGTTCGCATACCGTGATATTGTACGCCGGCGCAAATGCGGATACGGTCACCTTCATCACGCAGGCGGGGTTTGTTCAGATATCGAATCAGTTTCCCTTTACGACATGGAAAGCGGCCTGGAAGCTCAACGGCATCGTACAGGACGCCGCGGTGACATCGGTAAAAATCGTGCGCAACGGCGTCGATACGTTCACCACCTCGGTCACGAACAAGTCGTTTAGTTATTCCGCTCCGCTCCTCGAGGGGAACAACACGTTCGTTGCCCTGGCCGATTCATCCGGAGCGTTGAAAGCATCATCGCCGGTCAACTTTACGCGGCAGGTCAGTCACAGACCGTTTGCAAGGATCGCGTTCGAATCATCGCTCTATACGATCACGCTCCATGCGGATTCGAGTTCGGATCCCGACGCCGGCCAGTCGAATCTGCTTCAGTTTCTCTGGTCGGCCGACACGACCAATCCTTCGCCTGTGGGCGGCGTCGGGGGTTCAACGAGCGCGCAGATCACGATTCCGAAACCGGGGATTCCGGGCGAATATTATTTCGGTCTGATCGCCACAGATCCCGATCTTCACGCCGACACGACGAGAAACTATTTCATTGTCAATCCCGACTCGAGCATTTCGATTCCAAGCATCGCCAGCCATCCAGCATGGGCGCGGAAGGCGCGTGTCTATTTCCTTTTCCCGAAGGCGGCATCCTCCGTCGGGACGATCAATGCTGCCGCGGCGCGGCTTCAGAATATCAAAGATCTCGGCTTCAGCGTCATCTGGATGATGCCGGTGATGAAGAATGCGTTCCCCATCGACAATAATTACGGCCCCGGCTATAATATCGTCGATTTCCATAACGTCGCTCCGGAGTACGGAACCAACCAGGACTTCAAGAATTTCGTCAATCAGGCTCATGCCCTCGGGATGAAAGTCATTCTCGACGTGACGCCCAACCATTCAAGCCGTTTCCACCCCTGGTCGGTCGATGCGCATACGTTCAAGTCGAATTCGGTTTATTGGAATTGGTATGAACACGCCACGATCACATCGAACACGAATGGGCTCGGCGATTGTCTCGATGCGGATCAGTTTAATTATTACTGCGGCTTCGGCGACCAGCTGATGAATTTGAACTGGACGGACGCCGACATGAGAACGACGATGATCGGCGCCTATAAATACTGGATCACTGAAATGGGAGTTGATGGCTATCGTCTCGACGTCTACTGGGGCCCGCACAGAAGATATGGCGAGCCGTTCATGGGCAAGCCGGTCCGGGATGCGCTGAAACATATCAAGCCGGATATTCTTTTGCTGGGTGAAGACGACGGTACCGGCAGCGGGACGGAGACCATCTATGCCGATTATGTGAGCGGGGGGATCAACGGCGGAGTCGACGCCGCATACGATTTCAAGCTCTATTTTTCACAAATACGACCGTTCAATTTTTCCTCACCCGGCATTGTCCCGTTACACAACGAGATTGATAACGGCGGCTACTATCCCGGGACCAACGCGCTGTATATGAGATTCATGGAATCGCAGGATGAGGATCGCATCGTTTATTTTTATTCGAATAATTTTGTCGTCGATACGCTGACGACGTTCATGCGCACGATGCCGATGGCAAGCGTGATCTTCACTGCGCCGGGGTTCCCGATGATCTGGAACGGACAGGAGGTCGGCTGGGGATACGGGATACCGGGCGCGAAGGAAGCGCGTAACCGCAGCGTGATCAACTGGAATTTTTCGGGGAAAAATATTCTCGCGGCGCATTATCAGAAGCTCGCGCACATACGCGGGCAGTTTCCGGCATTCACGCAGCACAAACGGGATACGAATCACGACGGTGCGGTGACCGGCGCGGATTCATCGGATTTCTTCCTCGTCGGCTCCGCCGCAGGAACATATGCGTTCGCCAGGCCGTTCATGAATCAAAACGGTCTGACGGTCGCAAACTTTACCGCATCTGCACAAACAGTGAATCTCGCACTGCATAATGATGTGCTGATGAAATTCGCCGGCGGAATTCAGGACAGTCAGTCCTATTATATCAACGACCTTTACACGAACACCCGGCAGCAGATCCAGGGTGCAGGGCTTGCAAATGCGCAGTTTGCCTTGCCGCCGTTTGGGACGGGTATTTACACCGTCTCCGCGACACCGGATTCTGTTTTCATCCAAAACCCCATTCTTGCGGTGAAGGAACAACGCCTTTTGCCCGGGGAATTTTATCTCGCGCAGAATTATCCGAATCCATTTAACCCGACGACAATGATCTCATTTGTCATTTCCGCCGAAGGCGGATCCGCTCGACGAGTCGAGTCATCGACCTCTGGCGGAGGACATGCGTCATTCGTGACGTTGGAAGTATATAATGTGCTGGGCCAGAAAGTCGCGACACTCGTCAATGGGCTCAAGGAGCCGGGCCATTATTCGGTTTCCTGGAACGCAGGATCATTGCCGAGCGGCGTCTATTTTTATCGCCTGACATCGCCGTCCTTTGTGTCTGTCAAGAAAATGATGCTCGTACGCTGATTCATCCTTCCCTCCCAGACCATGCCTTCACACCTGAAGCTCGTTAGAACACAGCTGGGTCGAAAATTGAAATCTTCAGCCCGGACAAGATTTCATTACACCATTCCGCAGCTCTGGAATTTCAAAAAGGGAGCTTCACGGAAGATGCTGAAGGTCGATCCTTATGAATACTACTTGAAAGCGATCGACGTTATTCTGAAACAGCGGCCCCAACGAATGAAAAAAGGTCACGGGGGAAGCTGGACCCGCGATGCGGTCATCTATAACATGTTTCTGCGTTCGAGTGCCGCCTTCGATCACAACCGGAACGGAAAACTCGATCTGCCCGTCAACGCGGAAGGATGGAGGGAAACCGGAACCTTCGTCAAGGCGATCGCCATGCTCCCCTACATCAGATCGCTGGGAGCAAACACGATTCATCTGCTGCCCATCACTTCGATCGGTTCGGACGGGAACAAGGGGACGCTCGGCTCCCCGTACGCGATAAAAAATCCGTACGAGCTGGACGACAACCTGTGCGAGCCGCATCTCGGGCTCGGGGTCGGCGAAGAATTCAAGGTGTTCGTCGAAGCTGCGCACCGGCTCGGGCTGCGCGTCGTCGTCGAGTTTGTCTTCCGGACGTCGGCCAAGGACGGAGACTGGATCAAGGAGCATCCCGAATGGTTCTATTGGATCAAAGCCGATATCCATGATCGGGCACCGGGTGAACGCAACGAGACGAAGTACGGCAACCCGATCTTCACGCCGGAAGAATTGAAATCGATTCGTGGAATGGTGGAGCACCATCGTCTCAGCGACCTCTTGCCGCCTCATGTGATGTACAGAGAGATGTTCACGAAGCCTCCGGCCGCGCATTCAATTTCGAAGGAGCACGGTAAATGGATCGGCGTTCTCGATGATGGAACGCGCGTGCGGATTCCGGGCGCGTTTGCCGATTGGCCTCCCGACGACTCCCAGCCGCCGTGGGGAGATGTGACGTACCTGAAGATGTACGATCATCCGGATTTCAATTATATCGCGTACAATACGATCCGGATGTACGATATCCGCCTGGCACAACACGAAAACGTCAACCGGTCGTTGTGGGAAAAGATCACGGGTATTATCCCCCATTACCAGCATGAATACGGAATCGATGGCGTCATGATCGATATGGGGCACGCGTTGCCGATGGAGCTGAAGCAGGAGATGATCCACCGCGCACGTGCGATGGATCCGGATTTTGCGTTCTGGGATGAAAACTTCTCGGTCACCGAAAAGAGCGTGAAGGAAGGATATAACGCCGTGTTCGGCTATCAATGGGCCGACCAGCATCATCCGGAAAAATTCAAAGCCCTGATTCGAAAGTTTTCCACCGAAGGCTTCCCGCTTCCCTATTTTGCGACTCCCGAGAATCACAACACGCCGCGCGCGGCGGCACGGCACGGCGGTACGCGCTACTCGCGCTATGCATGGGCCCTGAGCAACTTCCTGCCGGCGGTACCGTTCCTTCATTCAGGATTTGAGATTGGCGAGCGAATGCCCATCAACACCGGACTCGATTTCTCGAAAGAAGAGCTCTTGCGGTATCCATCCGACCGTCTCCCGTTATTCAGTGAATATGCGTATGATTGGCTGGACAAAGACGAACTGACGGATTGGATAAGAACCGTTACACGAGTCCGGCAAAGCTTCGCGTCGCTGATCGTTGACCGGTCGCCCGACTCGTTTAAATATGCGCATGTGGAGAATCCCCATATTCTCGCATTCAGCCGGACGAAAGGAGGCAAAGCCGACGGTCTTCTCGTTGCTGCAAATTCAAGTATGGGCAAAAAGCAAAAACTTGTGCTCTCATTGACGACGACAAAACGTCATCTGAAAGATATGCTGACAAAGAAAGCCTTTGCAGTGCAACATTCCCGGGTCACCGGTACCTTGTCGCCCGGCCAGGTCGTTGTGTTCGAATTATGAAATTTCTGAGCCTGATAGCGATCGTGACGATCCTGCTGTTCTCATCGTGCGCGATGAGAAGGGTGAGCACGAACCGGATCGTCATCTGGCACCAGATGCGCGTCGATGAGCGCGCGATTCTGGAACAGCAGTTGAAGCGATTCATGGACGTCCATCCTGATATTCATGTGGAGGCCATTTATAAAGAGACCGAGGAACTAAGATCGGGCTTTATCGTCGCCGCGATTGCGGGTCAGGGGCCGGACCTCGTTTACGGCCCTTCGGATCAGGTCGGCCCATTCCAGGTGATGGACATTATCAGTCCGCTTGAACCATGGTTCGATCGGCCATATCTTGCAGAGTTCAATCCGAAAGGGCTGACCTGGTACAAGGATCACCTTTATCAGATCGCCGATAAGCTCGGCAATCATTTAACGCTCGTCTACAACCGAAGACTTCTTCAGACGCCTCCCGCAACGGATGAAGAACTCATCGAGACCGGCAAACGGCTGACCGTCGATCGCGACGGCGACGGAAGGATCGACCAGTACGGACTGGTATGGAACTACACCGAGCCGTTCTTCTTCATTCCATTCATGAGCGGTTTCGGCGGCTGGGTCATGGATGACAAGGACCAACCGACACTGAACAGTCCGGGCATGATCAATGGCCTGAAGTTCATCAAGGACCTTCGTGATAAATACAAGATCATTCCGACGGAAGCAGATTACAATATCGCCGACGCATTGTTCAAGGACGGCAAGGCGGCGATGATCATCAACGGAGATTGGTCCTGGTCGGGCTACACGAAAGCCGGCCTCGATATCGGGATAGCGCCGCTTCCAAAGATCGTGTCGACCGGTTTGATGTGCGCGCCGATGATTTCACCGAAGGGATTTTCGCTCAATGCGAATGTGTCGAAGGACAAAATTCCTCTCGTCGTCGAATTATTGAAATTCCTCCTCGAGCCGGCGAATGAGCTTGAGACGGCGAAGATCCTCAATACCATGCCGACGCGAAAAGTATTGTATGATGATCCGTTCATCAAGAATGACGATATCCTGATCAATTCCCAGAAGCAGATCGACGTCGGCAGGGCCATGCCAGTCGTTCCGGAGCTTCGCGCGATCTGGGACGCGATGAGGCCAAGCTATCAGGCGGTGCTCGGCGGCGCGAAAACTCCCGAACAGGCCGCGGAGGACATGCAGACGATGGCTGTGAGGAAGATTGCGGAGATGAACGAGTGACGTTGGTGGAACGGCAAAAGCAGGGGAGCGGGCGAGCGTGAAAGCAGAGGAGAAGTGAACAACCGATGGTGATTCAATTATTTAACCAATTAACCATTTAACCAATCAACACTACAGTCCATTTCGCACTGCGTAATGGCCAAGAAGTACCAAAATATATTCATCTTCTGTTTTGTGGCGCCGGCGTTTCTCATTCTCATCGGCGTCGTTGTCTATCCGTTCGTCTACAATGTCGTCCTCTCGTTGTCGAATATGAACCTGCGGCATCTCAAGGACTGGCATCTCATCGGGTTCCGGCAGTACATCAAAGTCTTCACCGAACCGACCGAGCCGAACGTCTACGCGGTGTTCCTCAAGACGGTGATCTGGACGGTCGTCAATGTGTTCTTCCACGTTGTCCTCGGTGTGTTCCTTGCCCTGCTGTTGAATCAGAAAATCCGCGGCCGGTCGGTCTACCGGACGCTGTTGATCCTCCCGTGGGCAATTCCACAGTATATCGTCGCCCTGACATGGCGGGGAATGTTCAACCACGAGTATGGCGCAATCAATCTCATCATCACGAAATACCTTAATCTGCCGGCGGTCGATTGGCTGAAGAGCCCGACGGAAGCATTTCTGGCGTGCATTCTGACGAATGTCTGGCTCGGATTCCCGTTCATGATGGTGGTGGCGCTCGGCGCTCTGCAGAGCATCCCTCACGAATTGTACGAAGCTGCCGATATCGACGGCGCCACGTGGCTCGACAAATTGAAGAACATCACTCTCCCGCTGATCCGGCCGGTGATGATCCCTGCCATCACGCTCGGCATCGTCTGGACGTTCAACAACCTCAACATCGTCTGGCTTGTCAGCAACAGCGGCGAGCCGTCAGACCAGACTCACATTCTCGTCTCGTTTGTCTACAAAGCGGCCTTCAATTTGTACCGATACGGCTACGCGGCGGCGCTGTCGATGGTGATCTTCGTGATCCTTCTCATCTTCAGTCTGACATTCATGAGGCGAACAAGGTCGACGGAAGGAGCGTATTAGAAATGCGGATTTCGGATTGGGGATTTCAGATTTGCGATTTGGGATGTGAGATGTGCGATAGAAAACGATGACTTCGAAAACCAAAAAGAGATGGGCTGGCTTGACGACGCATGCGGTGCTGCTGCTGTTTGTCGTCATTGCGGTGTATCCGATCTTGCAGATTGTGACGATATCGCTCCGGCCGATAGACAAGCTTCTCTCGACGTCGCTGGAAATCATTCCGGACGGCGCCACCTTCAATTCTTACATGAGATTGTTCACCGAGCAGCCGTTTCTGCTATGGGTACGGAACAGCGCGCTCGTCTCGCTCGTCGTGACGCTCACCGGCGTGACGCTTGCCTCGATGGCGGGCTATGCGTTTTCGCGTTTCAGCTTCACGGGAAAGAAGTTCGGCATGCTGAGTCTTCTCGTCACGCAGATGTTTCCGGCAACGATGCTGCTGCTGCCGCTCTACATCATGCTCATCTATCTCGGACTGATCAACACGTATCTTGGGATCATCATCACGTACACCGCGACCGCGCTTCCGTTTTGTATCTGGACGATGAAAGGGTATTATGATACGATCCCGACCAGTCTCGAAGAAGCGGCGCGTATCGACGGGTGCAATCAGCTTCAATCGTTTTACAAGGTCATCCTGCCTCTGGCCGCCCCTGCGCTGGTCATCACCGGATTATTTTCCTTCATGACCGCATGGGCTGAATACCTCGTTGCGGCGCAAATACTTCAGGATTCATCACTCTGGACGCTTCCGCTCGGTCTCAAGTCGTTTGAATCGAACATGTCGACCGAGTGGGGTCTCTACGGAGCCGCCTCGCTGGTCGTCATGATCCCGGTTGTGGCGCTTTTCTTGTTGCTCAGTCGATGGCTTGTCTCGGGCTTGACGCTGGGCAGCGTCAAAGGATGAACATGCCAAAGAACGAACATCGAACATCGAACTCCAACCTGAACCCCCGAACCCCTTCTTCATTTCCTTCCAAAAAAGTACTCGAGCATCCTCCCAATATGTGTGCTCCAATTCGTCCAATTATGCCCTTCGTGAAATTCTTCGTAGCGGACGCGTGCGCCTTTGGTTTGCAGAATATTGCGCACGAGATTTGCTTCAATTTCCGTATCATGGATCGTTCCCGTTTGCAAATAGATGTTTACTGAAACATGAGGCAGGCTTCCGAGGCGCTTGATGACGGCACTGTCGGCCTGATAGTACGCCGGTGATTGTGCCGCGCAGTTGCCGACAAACTTCGGCCGCGTGATTGCCGCATAGGTCGAGATCAGTCCACCCATCGAGGCGCCGAGAAGAACGCGCTCACTCCCTTTCCTGGACGCGGGATACCGTCGCTCGATGAGAGGCATCACTTCTTTCTCTAGAAAATCAAGATACCCTTCGCTCGCAGCATACTCGGTCATCCGCTGATTTGACGACGCGTCATGGAGATCGGTTTTCGGATCGACGAACACGCCGATGAGCGGTTTGATCCTCCTTCCGGCGAGAAGATCGTCAACGATGAGATTCATCTTGCCGAGAGCGAGGTAATCTTCTCCGTCGGTGACGATCGCGACGGGGAGGCGGTATCCCGGTTTGATGCCGGGAGGAGTGTAGACAAAGACCGGATGCTTCCGCGAAAGGTAGTTGCTCTCAATCCAGAGCGTATCGAGATGACCGTGCGGAATCTTGGGATCGGCGACGATCGGCGCGGGGGGATGATACTTGGGCATCCAGACGTCGGAATTTTCGCCATAGCCGCCTCTGGCAGTGCGCGAATTCAGAGGGTCGAGCATCCAGGCGCTGTCGACCCAGATCTTGTACTCCAGACGGCCATCTGCCGGAAGGCTTTCGGTCCGGAAGAAAAGATCTGTCCCCTCAATCTGTGTCATTTTCCCATTCTCAGGATTCCACCGGTTAAGCTCGCCCGGCGCGGCGGCGCGGGTTCCTTTGCCCCGATAAAGGAAGTGCACTCGGGAGCCCTCGGTCGCCGGGATGGGGCGGTGATCGAGGTACTCGGAGATCAGACGCGCCTTCGACAGAGAGTCCGTCTGCGTGCGCATCCGGTCGAGAAAGTCGGTGAACGTCTGTGAGAATGCGGACTGATGGATCTGGAGCAGAAGCAACAGCGTGAAGACGGGTGTGCAGCATGTCATCGGATACACCTGTCAGTTGTAAGATGAAATGATCGTTTCCGAACCGTCGCGTCGGCGGTCACGGGATCTGTGCGAGCATTTTTTTGGCATCCATATTTTGCGGATCAAGCTTCAGGGCGGTCTCAAGGTTCAGTTTGGCCAGCTGAAGATTCCCGCTCTTCCCGTAGGCGGCGCCGAGAAAAAATCTTGCCATTGAACGCGCCCTGGTATCGAGGAGTTCACTTCCCTGCTTTTCGGAGGCGAGTGTCTGTTCGAACTGATTGATCGCGTCTGCGTTCCGCTCTTCTTCAAAATACAACATGCCAAGTCGGACGTGGACAAAGGGGGATCCCTGCACCGAGAGGGCGTGCTGATAAATCTTTTCTGCCGCTTCGGGTTGATTCAGAAGCCGGTAGACATCGCCCATTTGCATGAAGGGATAATACGAGTAGGGGATGACTTTCGAGACGGCGCGGTATTCCGTCAGGGCGCTGTCGTATTGTTCCCGGCGTTTGTACCAATCGGCAATGTCGTAGTGCGCCTGCGACCAGGCGATCTGTTTGTGGACGTAGCGGACCGCCAGCTCCAGCACGAAGTTTTGCGGAGGAGGCTCATCAAGCGATGTGCTGTCATGTTTGAACGGCCAGGAGTTCGTTAATTCCCGTATGCGATACCGTCCCGCTTCGAGATCGAACGCCGTCACCGCCGCGAGCTTCTGGTAGGCGTCGTCCGTCAACTCGTTTTCCCTGTGATACTCCCGGTTCGGCAGAAACGATTTGGAGGACGCGAGCGCAGTAAAAAACGTTTTGGCGAGAAGGAAATATCCGTCGAAGTTTGGGTGCAGATGCTCGAGCATGAGATTGTTGCCGACCAATCGGTGTGGTGACGCCTGCTCGAAGGCAAGCTCAGCATCGGCGAGCGGGACCTCTTCTCGCCGGCAGATGTCGCGGATGAGCGAGTTGAAATCGGTCGAGGCGCGAAATCGAAGCCCATCGTAATCGCGGGCTTTCCTGTATTCATCATATGCCTCATCGTAGCGGGCGGATTGTTCGAGGCATTGTGCGAGCCGGTAATGGGCGTCTGCGTTGAGCGAGTCGATGGCGATTGCCTGTCGGAAGTGTGTTGAAGCGGAATCCGGCAGTGCGGATTTTAATTCGTTCATCCCGGTCGTCAGGTGTGCATTCCATCTCGCTCGCTGCTCGTCATTGACGCTCGGAGAGAACATGGCGAGGAGCGGTTGCTGATCACGAATATTGCTCGTGAGGGTACTCAGAACAAGAGGAATGCCTCGCTGCTTTGCGGTCCCGATGATTGCGATGAGATTTGATTCAAAATTGGATCTTGCGGCGAGATATTCCGTGCTGTTATAAGGAATGGTCTTCTGCTTCACCATCGCTTCCATGAGCGTTGCGTGGCGTGGGGTGACGTCGGGCTTGACCCAATGTCGTACGGAATTGAACACGTTGCGCGCAAGCCGAAAACACCTGATGTTGGAGAGAGAGAGGTAGAGATTGACCATCGTTCGGGATTGGCCGAGATACTCTGTCGAGCCGACACCGAGGGCGCCGTAGAACTCATTATGTCCGAGATAGACGACGAAAGCGTCCGGCTTGTAGTCGACGAGCTCGTTCATAAATTCTATGACGGTATAGCTGCTGATGGCGGAGACTCCCACATTGACGACTTCGATCGTATACTCGGGGAGAAGTTGTCTGAGCCTGTCTTTGAGGAGGCCGGGTGCGGTCGCGTTGTAATCGTATGGGAATCCGGCCATTGTCGATTCGCCGAGCATGAAGATGCGTTTTGTCGTCGGGCGTTTCTCGACTTCAAACACGTCATCGTGCAGTTCGGGTATGGTGATCCCTTCCTGCGAAAAGTACCGGCGTGCGGCGTCGCGGTTGAGCGTAAAGTACTCGCGGCCGCCGATCAATTTCCTGACGACGAGAGCCGCTTGCGGGTCATAGTCGATGAGGCGCAGGACGAGCTCGGCCGTGCCGAAGAGCAGGACGGGAAAACTCACGACGACGATCCAGAAGAGTCTGTTTTTTGACGCAGAGTTCAAGGGGTTGAAACTGTTGTGGTCATTCGATCGTAATATAGGAAAAGGGCATTGAAAGTCGAAATGAACAGACGCGGGGCGAATCCTTGACTTTCGCGCCGTTATAAATTATATTTACAGGTGTGCTTTGGTGTATTTTACGCTGGGATTGTGAAGAAAAAGAAGACAATTGTGTTCCTGGAGGACGAACCGGAGCTCGTGAAGACGGTGGGACTTCTGTTGCGTCAAACGGGATACGATGTCGTCGAGGCGATGAAAGCGGAAGATGCTCTCGACCTTCTCAAGAAGGTGACGCCCGACCTTTTTCTCGTGGATATCAAGCTTCCGGGGATCGATGGCTTTGATTTTTTTGACAGAGTGCGCAACATGGAAAGTTGTACCGGCATCCCCTTCGTGTTTCTCACTGCGTACAACAGTCCGAAGGCAAAGACGCTCGCAAAACGGCATGGGGCGGCCGAGTATATCACGAAACCCTTCGATTTTGAGTATTTAGTTACCAGAATCCGAGACATCGTCCCGCCCTGATCGCGCGTCGATCATTTCCCGTTGCTTCACCGACTCGGTCGAAAGAACCGACGGATCACGAACGCGCCCCGACGTGCCGGGCGTCACGACCGACAAGGGTTTTTATGCGTACACGGTACGGAGTGTTTTTTTAATCAAGAGGGTCAATAATTCATGTCGATGGACGAAGAAAAGGGGCTCATCAGAGTCCTCAAGTGGGCGGGGATCATCGCTCTCATCGCTGTTCCGGTCTTCATGGTTCTCCAGAAGAGGAAACGACAAGACCCGGATGCCATGAGCGACGACGATTCAAATATCTTTGCGGCAGAGCTGGAAGAGTGATCGGTACGTTGCCCCCGAACCATTCCGCTCCACAATCTCCCTATCAAAAATTAATTGTGTTCTTCGAGTTGCTGGTGTCGTTCGGACGCCAGCTCGTATGCTTGTCGCATTTACCCGGAGAATACTTCTTGTTGAACACCTCCTCGATTCGCTGCGGACAGAATTGTGTTGCGATTTTCTTCGTTTCGACGCAGATCGTATCCCGCTCCACGTTCTCCGGCTGCTTGAAATACTCGATCGGCAGGGCGATGTTCGGATCTTCGTAGACGTATTTCATGAATTTCCCCCAGATCGGAGCGGCCGCGCGTCCACCCTGCCCGTCGTCGGTCGTGAAATGTACCCCCTTGTTGTCAAACCCAACCCAGGCGCCCGCGGTGATCTGCGGAGTGAAACCGATGAACCAGGTGTCTGCGGCCTCCTGTGTCGTTCCGGTTTTCCCTGCCGCAGGGCCGGCATAGTAGAACCGCACTCTCGCTCCCGAACCCCCCGGTTCGACCGTCTCTCTCATCATGTCGGTCATAATGTAGGCTGTCTCAGGGCTCAGCACCTCACGCCGCATCGGCTGGTTCTCTTCGATCAAATTGCCGTCCTTGTCCCATATCCGCACGATGGAGTTCGGTTCGACATACACGCCTTCGTTTGGGAAAACGCCGTAGGCGGCCGTGATCTCGAGCGGCTGGACCTCGCCTGTCCCGATGGCCAGCGACTCATACGGCGGAAGATCGGATTTGATCCCCATCCGGTGAGCATACTGGATCACCTGCTGAACCGGTGCGATCTCCATGATTGCGCGTATGGCGACCAGGTTGATCGACCGTTTGATCGCTTCACGAAGCGACAGCTTGCCGCCGAACGTGTGATCGAAATTCGTCGGGGTCCACCGCTTCCCGTTCGGCAGCACGAGCGTCACCGGCTGGTTGAGGAGCTCGAAACAGGGCGGATATCCGTTGTCGACCGCGACCGTGTAGACAAACGGCTTGAACGCCGACCCGGGCTGTCTCTTGATCTGTGTAACGTGGTTGAGTCCGTACTTGAAATTCCTGAAGTTCGAACCGCCGACCATGGCAAGAATATTCCCGTTCCGGTGATCGATCGCGACGAATCCCACTTCGAGCCGGGTGGCTTCCTTTTTCATCGAGTCGATGAACGCGTCGTTCTGCCGGAACGCGCGCGCGATGCTGTCCCGCGCCGGCGCCGTCAAGGCCTCTCGATATGTATCGGATGTCCGGATCGCGAGACTGATCGCCTGGCTCAGCTCATCCTTGTGGTTTTTCCAGTTCCACTGCCCGTTGAATTTTTTCTGGTATTCCTCAAGATGCTCCTCCACTGCGCGGTTCGCGGCTCGCTGCATGCGGCTGTTGAGCGACGTGTAGACAGACAGCCCGTCGCGGTAGATATCGAAGCCGTATTTCTCCGCCTTCTGGACGAGCTGCTGCCGGATCATCTCGACATAGTGGGGAGCGATCCCCGTCACCGACCCTTCATCGACCTGCTGGAACTCAAGCTCCAGGTTCTTTGCCTTCTCCGCATCGGCATCGGAGATGTATCCGTACTTCACCATCTGGCTCAGTACCGTATTTCGCCGGTTGATCGAGCGGTCGAGATGCTTGATCGGGTCGAACGTCCCGGGTCCTTTCAGCATCCCCACAAGAAGGGAGCTTTCGGCAAGGGAGAGATCGCCGGGATTCTTTCCGAAATAAATCTGGGAGGCGGATGTGATCCCGTAGGCGCTGCGCCCAAAATAGGCCACGCTGAGATACATCTCGAGGATTTCCTGTTTCGTGTAGTTGCGTTCGATCTGAACCGCCGTGATGAACTCGCGGATCTTCCGCGTCATTTTTCCGAACGCCGATTCGTTGATCCCTTTCAGCGAGTAGAGATTGCGCGCAAGCTGTTGAGTGATCGTGCTTGCGCCTTCACGCAGACGGAGACTGAAGACGTTCTTCACCATGGCGCGCATGAAGCGCGGCAGATCGACTCCCCAGTGGTCGTAGAAATTCTTGTCCTCCGTCGCAATGAGCGCGTTGACAAGCTCCTCCGGCAGCTGTTTCAGCGTGACCGGAGTCCGGTTCTTGATGAAGAACTGGTCGATCACCTCGCCGTCGCCGGAATATACTTTCGTCGCCAGCTCCTGCTTCGGATTTTCCAGCTGCTCAAGCGAAGGGAGGCCGGAGATGAGGTAGGCGCCGTATCCCCCGAGGAGGATGACGCAGGCCGGAACGAAGACGAAGAGCCGGGTCGATCGTTTTCTTACGAATTTACCGAATTTCATCCGACGCTCTGTTTCCATTCTCTTAATGACGCGCCGCGCTCCGAAATCTCGGCATATGTGCAATGCGTGATCCAGTCGCCGAGGTTGATGTACGTTCCGTTCCCGATCGGCTTCAGGAGAGGCCTGTGCCGATGGCCCATGATCACGATATCATATCCTTCCTCGATTTTCTGTTTTGCAAAGAGGAGCATGCCTTCTTCATCGCCGTAATCTTTCTGCGATGTATAGTGCCTGCTTTTTCTTGACGAGGAGCGCGCGAGCAGCAATCCGATGTCCGGATGGAGCCAGGAGTAGAGCCAGATGTTGAATTTATTGCGCAGGACATGCTTGAGGATTCTGTAGCCCGTATCGTTGCTCATCACCCCGTCGCCATGATGGATATAGATCTTCTTGCCGTTCGCCGAGACTTCAAAAGGATGATGATGCGTGTGCATCCCGAGTTCATCCCGGAAGAAATCGCGGATCCAGTAGTCATGGTTGCCGGCGAGGTAGTGAATGGCGATGCCGTCGCGGATCATCTCATCGAATGTTGCGAAGAGCCGGTGGAAACCCTTCGGGATGACGGTCCGATATTCAAACCATGCGTCGAAGAGATCGCCGACAATATAGACTTCGTCTGCGTCGTTGCGGATCTCATTCAGGAAGGCGATGAGCTTCGTTTCTTTATTCTTTTCCTCTGCTCGCGAACCCAGTCCGAGGTGTGCGTCGGATATGAAATAGAGTTTCGACATCGGGCTTCACTTGACCACCCTGATCGACAGCTCGATAGGCTGCTTGAATTTACTGCACCAGCCTTCAGCATCCGAACAATAATAATAGGTCACCGTCCCTTTGATGGTGACGGTTCCGGGTTTCAGCGCCGGCGAAACTGTGAACGGTTGTCTGATCGGTTTCGTCACGTCGAGGAACTTTTCCTTTTTCGGAATTTCAGGACTTCCCTTCGGAGTAACTGTCGTCGAGCTATCGAGCGTGAGACTGATCGGCGGGGTGAGATTGATGTGGATGCCGGCCGACGGCTTGAGCGTGATCAGCATCTCCCCCGTCGAGCCCGGTTGAAGAGTTCGCTTTCCGAGATCGACCTTGCAGCTCACATACTGGTTCGTGGCGGAGGATGGTCCGCCCGCAAATGCGAACGAGCTTATGAAGACGAAGAGCAGCGAGAGAGAGACGGCGAATTTCATCATGATGTTCCTTAAAGAACTAACGATAAATACTAAGAAATCGTGCAAAAGGCAAATAGCGGTCCTTCCGATAGAGCCGGGGCCACATTGAAACCGGGATTCATGTGATCCCATGAGGCGGTTCAACGACTCTCTGAAGAAGGAACAACCCGCCGATAAAAAACATTCCTATGAAGAGCGCTGCAAACCGCTCGTTGGAGAGGTCTGAAATGCCGCCGTACACGAGCGGTCCGATCACAGCGGAAGCTTTTCCGCAAAGCCCATCGTAAAATCCGAAGAACTCCGCCTCGCGCTCCTTCGGTGTCAGCAGCGCCATAAGACTTCTGCTGGCGGATTGAGATGAACCGATGGCAACGCCCGCAACAAGTCCGATCGCGTAGAATTCCGCTACCGTCCCGACGAAATATGAACCGATGCAGACTCCAATCCAGATCGGAAGCGTGATGTTGATCGTTTTCTTCGGACCGATCTTGTCGGTAACGACGCCGAAGACGATGGAGCCGATGACGGCGCTCGTCTGAACGATCGCAAAGAAGAGAATGATCTGGCTGTAGCTCATACCCAGGATCCCTTTTGCGAACGGAGCGGCGAACGCGATGACGGTGAGGATGCCGTCGTTGTAGAGGAAAAAGGCGATGAGGAATCTGGCGATCGAGGGGTGTTCATTGCTCACAAAAAGGGAACGAAATGTCATACCGGCCTCGCGTATTCCGCGTCGGACGTACGAGCCCGTCGGCTGTTCGACCAGCGCGGGTTCCGGGACGAAGAGGAACATCGGCAAAGAGAAAAGAAAGAAGAACGCGGCGGCGATGACGAACGAAAATCGCACAAAAAAAAGAAACGATGGATCGGAAGCCTCCGGAAGAACAAGGATGACGATGAGAAGCACCACGAGCGCCCCGACATATCCCATGGCAAATCCGTAACCGGAGACGCGCCCGTACGTGTGCTTCGGCGAGAGGCTCGGCAGAAATGCATCGTAGAACACAAGGCCTCCTTCAAAACCGATGTTGGCCAGGATGAAGAGCAGCATCCCGAGGATGATCATGTCCTCACGGACAAAGAAGAGCAAGGCCGTGCAGACGACACTGAGGAGCGTGAAAAGGAAAAGAAACTTCTTTCGGTTTCGGGAAACATCAGCTGCCGCGCCGAGCGGCGGAGAGAGAAGAGCGGCACAGATCATCGAGAGGCTGACGGCCAGACCCCAGAGCCATCTCCTGCCGCCCGCCACGTGATCGATGAAATAGGTGGAATAAATGACGGTGACAATGATGACGGAGAACGCAGTATTGGCAAAATCAAAAAGTGTCCAGGCAAAGATCCTGGAGCGGTGCGCCTCCGGAGTCATTTCTTCCCGGGAGACTTTTTGCGCGCGGCGGAGTGGTGACCGTTCTGGATATTATCGTTGATAAGTCCTCTCCCCGTTTTGTGCAATTCCTTCCCGGCTTTGAGATCATCGAGAACCGCATCAAGCACTCCGTTGATGAATCCGCCGCTGTTCTCGGTGCTGAATACTTTTGCGACTTCAATGGCTTCGTTGATCGTCACTTTTGGAGGAATATCGGGAAAGTGGAGAAGCTCGCAGATCCCCATCCTGAGGATCAGGCGGTCGATGACGGCGATACGATCGAATTCCCAGTGAGCGACCTTTTGGCGAATGATCTTTTCGATCTCTTCCTGGCGCTGGACGACCTCCGCAACCAGCTTCTTCGCGAATTCGAAATCTTCACGGTTGGGCTTCAAATCCCCCAGGACCGATTCCATGATGATCGAGATCGGTTCTTTGGAAAGCTCGTACGCGTAGAGCGCCTGCAAGACCTTCTCCCTCGTTATGCGTCGTCTGTACGTGCCCATGATCAGTCTGAACGGTCGTTCATCGGCGCGAATGATCGAGGTCGCCGAGCCGGCCGACGAACTCCGACTTGCTGGCGTAGAGGTTGCGAATATGCCCGAGACGCGTGATGCGCTCCTCGGCAAGCCGGTTTGACGCTTCGTATGTCGGGATCTTTTCTGCGCTTGCGATCTCGAAAATTCTCAGGATAGTGTCGTAGATCCCCTCCGCCTGCTTCAATGCGCGCTCTCGCGGGTACCCCTCAAGCTCGTTCGCGACGCTGATGAGTCCGCCGGCGTTGATGGCATAATCGGGGGCATAGATGATGCGTTTTCGCAGCAGCATCTGCCCGTGTTTTTTCTCGTCCGCCAATTGATTGTTCGCGCCGCCGGCAATGATCTTCGCCTTCAGCCGCGGAATTGTGTCGTCGTTGAGAATGGCGCCCAGAGCGCATGGGCAAAAGACATCCGCATCGACGTCGTAGATCTTCTCGGGGGGGACGTACGTTGCCTTCGTTCGCCCGGCCACCTTCCTGGCCTTCTCTTCAAAAATGTCGGTGACGAAGATTTTCGCCTCCTCCTTCGCAAGATGATCGCACAAGAAACCTGCGACCTGGCCGGCGCCCTGGACGGCGACTTTTTTCCCTTTCAGGGAATCATTTCCGGTGAGCTGGCGCACCGCGGCCTTCATCCCGTGATAGACGCCGAATGCCGTGACCGGTGAAGGATCACCGCCTCCGCCGAGCGCACGATCGATGCCGGTGACATACTTTGTTTCCATGCGTACCCATTCCATGTCGCGCACGCTGGTGCCGACATCCTCGGCCGTGATGTAGCGTCCCGCCAGGCCTTCGACAAAACGTCCGTACGCGCGAAAGAGTGACTCGTTCTTATCCTTGTTGGGATCGCCGATGATGACCGCCTTGCCGCCGCCGAGATTCAATCCGGCGACTGAGGCCTTGTATGTCATTCCGCGCGACAGCCGCAGAGCATCGGCGAGCGCTTCCTCGGAGGAGGCATAGGTCCACATCCTCGTGCCGCCGAGCGACGGGCCGAGGGTCGTATTGTGAATGGCGATGATGGCGCGAAGGTTGGACTTCTTGTCGGAGCAGAAGACGACCTGCTCGTGGTCCTTGCGTTCGATTTCCTTGAAGATGCTCATGCCTGCGAATCCAGCCGGATAATAAATGGTTTGTCAAGAAAAGTAATATCAATGTATGGAAAATACGGACGGAATCCAAGGGATTGCAGCGGGAATGACAAGCGGCCCCGCAGAGAACGCCAGGATTGCAACACCCCGGCGTCTCCGCGGCTCAATGCCTACTGTTTCTTCTTTTGAGTCCGGTAGTTGTAGTACTGGAGCGACTTCTTGACCTGTCGCTTGTCGGCGCTTTCATCTTTCAGAACTTTGGAATAGGTCTCAAGCTGCTTGATCTGCTCCTGGATCGCCGGGGCGGCCGCGGCACTGTTCCTCAGCGCGGGTGAAGACTGCAGCATCATGGAGGCTTCCTTGAGCTTCGTTTCCGCTTCTGCGGTGCGACCGGCATCAAGAGCTTCCATCGCGCGCTCCACACCTTTCGTCGAAACGGCAACGTCGACTTTCCCCTGCGTGTCCCAATCTTTCCCCCTCAGGAGCTCCGCCGCGTCATCGCTGTACCGGATGTCCAGCGAAAATCTCGCTGAACGGCTGCGCAATCCCTTCTCCCCATCGACACGAAGCAGGCCGGAAACCACATGCCGGGTTCCCGCACCTTCGGGAATACTCAACTCAACGGTGATCTCGCGGTGATCGTTGGCATAGAGATCGCCGACAGGAATGATCCATCGATCGTCGTCGCGGCGGCGGTCGCATCCGATGACGTCGTTGATCGTTACACCGCTGCCGAGTGAAAGCTCGATGGACGCGTTCTGAGCGACAACGCGGCTCAGGCCGTTGAGCTCCTTCTCAAAGATCGAGGCAAGCTGGGCCGGACTTTCAACAAAGTAATAGTTGCCTCCGCCGCTTTCCGACAGCCCCAGCATAAGATTCTCGTTGTAATCCAACCCGACGCCGATCGTGCTTAATGAGATCAACTCGTTCCGGTAGCGGCCGGCAATGCGGTTGAGTTCATACGGATCGGTGATGCCCTGATTGGCCAGCCCGTCGGAAAGAAGAATGACCCTGTTGACATATTCCCGCTTGAAGGTTCGTTGGATCTGACGGAAACCTTCCTGCATCCCGCCGCCGAGGTTTGTCGAGCCGCGCGGATAGACCTGCTGGACAAGTCGTTTGATGTACGATCTGTCGCCGACACGCTGGGTGGGAAGAAGCGTCTCGATCCTGTCATCATAGATGACGATGGAGAGATAATCGTTTGTTGAGAGACGATCGACAAGGGCAGTGACGGCTTGTTTTGCGAAATCGATCTTGCGCTCGTCGGCCATCGAGCCGCTCCGGTCGAGCACTACCGCAATATTCATCGGCCGGTAGGCACGTTCCGGCAGGACAAAGCCGCGGGCATCGATCTGCATCTGAAGAAATACCGTTCCGCCGCGATGGGGGATACAGTTGGTGTTGAGATGTCCCTGGAGAGAGAGTTCGCCTTCCCGTGGCGGCATCGACATTGCGGCGGCCGCGAGGCAGGTGGCGAAAGTCAATATCGCCAAAAACGCCAAACCATGATGGGTTTTCATTGGAACCTCCTGTTATGTGTGGAGTACAATCGTTTAAAAGTTGTACTACAGGAGGGGAGGAAATGTTCCCTGCGCAAACCTTCCGAAGGTTTCCCGGTAATTTCAGGCAGCAACCTTCGGAAGGTTAGCCAGGCTCTCGCAGATTATGATACACCGCCTGCACATCTTCATCCTCCTCAAGCTTGTCGATGAGGTCGAGAACCTCCCTTGCCCGTGCTTCCGGAAGCTCCTTCAATGAAACAGGAATCCGTTGTATTTCCGCGCCGGTCACCGGGATTTTTTTCATTTCCAGCGCACGCTGCATTCCGCTGAAATCGTGAAAACTTGTGTACAGGTAAACAATTCCCTCATGAACGACGAACTCCTCCGCCCCATGATCAATAAGCTCGAGCTCTAATTCCTCCAACTGAAGATTGCCGGCTGGAAATTGAAAGACGCCTTTTCTTTCAAACAGAAAATCAAGCGAGCCTGTCGTGCCGAGCGTGCCTCCTGCCCGGGTGAAATAGCTCCGGATATTGCCGACCGTCCTCGTCGGATTGTCTGTCGCCGTTTCGACGACGATGGCGATCCCGTGCGGTCCATAGCCTTCGTACACCACTTCCTCAAGCGCCGATTCCTTCGAGGCGGCCCGTTTGATCGCCGACTCGATTTTGTCCTTCGGCATGTTCGCTCCTCTCGCACTTTCGACCGCTACCTTCAGACGAAGATTCGCCGCCGGATCGGCTCCACCTTTCTTCGCGGCAAGAGTGATCTCTTTGCTGAGTTTTGTGAAGGCGACGGCCATTTTTCCCCAGCGCTTTTCTTTCCGGGCCCGTCTGAATTCGAATGCTCTACCCATGGGAATTTCCGCCGAAGGCGGATCCGCCTCTGGCGGAGGTCATTGGCAATTTCCGCCGAAGGCGGATCCGCCTCTGGCGGAGGTTATTCGTCATTTGTCAATCGTCATTGGTTTTTGTGGATGGGGGGTGGGATGTGAGCTTCTTCCAAATCGTGTCGAGAAGTTCTTTCAGCCCTTCGCCGGTGGCAGATGAAATGGGGATGACCGGCAGCCGTTTCGGGAATGCGATCTTTTTCAGTTCCTTCTTCAGTTTCGCGTCGGCAAGATCCATTTTCGTTATCGCGATGATCTGAGGCTTCCCGAGCATCGATTCATTGAACAATTTCAGCTCGTTCGACAATGTCTTGAATTGTCCTTTTGGATCTGCGCCGGTGCAATCGATAAGGAAGACGAGGAGGCGGGTTCGCTCAATATGCCGCAGAAATTGAATCCCCAGTCCTTTCCCTTCATGAGCGCCTTCAATGAGTCCCGGCATATCGGCGAGGACGAAACTCTTGTATTCTCCGTAATAAACGATGCCGAGGTTCGGGATGAGCGTGGTGAACGGATAGTCGGCGATCTTTGGCTTTGCGGCAGAAAGGCGGGAGATGAGCGTTGATTTTCCGGCGTTTGGAAATCCGACGAGCCCGACATCGGCCAGAAGCTTTAGCTCGAGCTGAATGATCAGCTCTGCGCCCGGTTCCCCTTTGGTCGCGCGGCGCGGCGCCTGATCGGTCGACGTCGCAAACTCGGCATTGCCGCGACCTCCCTTGCCGCCCCGGGCGATGACGATTTCCTGCCCGTCCAGTATGAGATCGGCATACGTCGCGCCGTTTTCGCTGTCTTTGATCAGCGTGCCGGCCGGAACACGGATGACCACATCATCGGCAGATCGTCCGGTCTTGTTTGATCCCATCCCGTTTTCACCGCCGGCCGCGGTGTAAGAACGTTTGTATCGGAAATCCATCAGCGTGGTCAACTGCCTGTCGGCCCGGAGGATGATGCTTCCTCCTCTTCCGCCATTACCCCCGTCAGGGCCCCCCTTCGGGATGAATTTTTCCCTCCGAAAGCTGATGATGCCGTTGCCGCCTTTTCCGGCTCTCACGGTGATGGTTGCCTGGTCAATGAACATTGTCGAAAGAGAAAAAAAAATGATTGGTCACGATGATTTCGGGTGGAATTTGCGGAACACGACGTCCATGAACCTCACAGCTTCGGATGAATAAGGGTCGATATTGTTCTCGATAAAGATTTCATCAATAAATCTCGATGCCTCCTTCCAGGTCGTAATTCCGCCGATGAACTCGATGGCGGTCAGGAAAGAGGATTCATCCTGCCGGAAGATTTTCTTGACGAATTTCTTCCTCTCGTCCTCTCCGATCGATTCAAGAAAATTTGCAAGCGGCGGCTGTGGGATCGTCGGGATCGTGGCTGTGCTGACGGACTCCGGCGGCGGCGGGGGTTCGGATGGGTGAGGCGGCGGACGGTTGACGTCGTGTTCTGGGCGCTCCACCACAAAAGAGCCCGCGCTTCGGCGAAGATCTTCGAGAAGAGATCTGAGTTCCCGCTGGGAGAACGCGGCCTTGTTCTGAGCCGCTTCGCCCTCGAGCCTGACCGTGACCGACGAAAGGCCTTTGTCGTCGAAATACTTTATGAACGCGGGTGTTGGAAGAACGGAATCCGTCTCGCGATTTGGATATCTGAAGAACTCGAACATCGGCGTGAGGACGCGTGCGAGTTCGTCACCTGTTTTGCGCCGTAGAAATTCGCCATCGGCCTTCCAGAGAAACGTCGAAAAATCTTCCAGCCTGAACGTGGAGATATTTCTTTCCTGAGCGTAGCGGATGATCATATCCTTAAGATAGTCGTACGATCCGAAATAGCGCAGAAGCCGAAGCAACCCATGTGTGGCGACCGACTCGTCATGTTCGAAGAGGACGCTCTTCATCGTCCACTGAGGGCGGATGAGAAAATTTGCCGTCATGTGGACAACGTCCTCCAGGCGCCGGATGTACTCGGCCCGATCGAATGTGTAGTGAAGAATAAGGATAGAGTTCGCCTGCTGCTGAAATTGCTGAACGTCCGGGCGGTTGAAATGAAAACGGCTTGTCTTCCAGAAACGGTGCAATTCGTCGAGGAGTGTGAGCTCGACGTCGGCGCGGAAGAATGTCTTGATCGGATACGGGATTTCTGCTGCGAGGATATCCTTCACCGCAATGTGCGGGTTCGTTCCGATTGTCCTCTCCTGTATCGCGGAGAGGACCCGATCTGTTTCCTGATCGAGCACGGTCAGTTTGGCCCCTTTTTCACGAGCTGCTTCACACGGTCGATCTCTTTTCTTGCCCCCGCTTTGTAGGTCGATTCGATGCCGGGGCGGTCGATGATCTGCTGATACATGTTCATCGCTTCGTCGAATTTTGAGATCTTTTCGTATGATTGACCGGCCATGTAAAGCGACGTTGCCACCCAGTCGATTTTCCCCTGTCTTGTCACCAGATACGGAACTTTAAGGAATTCGAGGATCGCCTGCTGATAATCCCCCTTATAATAGTATGCCTCGCCGATATCATATCGCAGCTCGGCTTCGAGCTGGCTGCCGCCTTCATCGATCAGGTTCTGGAAGTTCATGATCGACTGGTCGTAGTAACCGGCTTTCGTGTACAGCGTCCCGAGTTTGATTTTCTTATCGATGATGCCTTCACTGTTCGGGTAGCGTGTGATGAACTCACGGAGAGTTTTAATCGCTGCGTCGTAGAGCTTTGTCGATTCATACGCTTCGATGAGATTGTTCATTGCGTACGAGATGACGTCGTTGGTGCTGTCTTTGATATCGACGATACGCTGATAATACTTGATCGATTCCTCAAAGCGTTCGGCGTTGAAATGCATGTTGCCGAGTGAAAGCAGCACTCGCGGGAGGACGTCGGATTTGGGATATTTGGTGAGAATGTCATCGTACTTCCTTGCGGCGTCCTGGAGTTTCCCGGAGACCTCGAGAATCTTGCCGAGATAGAAATGACCCCAGGGAGCGAAGCGGGTGTCTCCATAGTCGTCCGTCACATTTTCAAACGATCGTTTCGCAGAAACATAGTCCTGTTTTCGATAATACAATGATCCTGTTTCAAATTCGTGCTCAGCCTGAGCAGGGCGGTCTTTGCCGTACGTTCCTGTATACTCTGCGATAAGTTTCCGGGCTTCGGTGAGATTATCCGCTTTCAAATACGACACGATTGCGCGAGCGAGATATTCCCTTCCGGAGCTGTCCCTGGTCCTGGATCGGGCCATCTGCACATACAGTGCCGCCGCTTCGGGATATTGCTGAGTCTGATACAGTTGTTCTGCCAGCAGAATGTTCGCAGTTCCTCCTTCGTTCTTCATGCGTGCGGCTTTGCGGAAATAGTATGACGCGTGCCGGTTATTTCCTTCCTGTCGGGCAATGACACCGAGGGCGGAGAATGCCTGAGGCGCGAATTCAGGTTTGATATTGTCTTTCAGGTATTGCCTGTAAAGCCCCTTCGCGCGGTCTCTCTGGTCTTTGCCATCGTACGCTGATGCGAGATAATAGACGTTGTCAGGGTCTCCATCCTTTGTGAACGGCGACAGGCGATCGCGGCGCGCAAGCTCCTCATAAAGTGAGATCGCCCGGTCATATTCTTTGGATGCGATGAGTCCGTTCGCGAGTCGTTGTTCGATCCCTTGCGCCGCCGCTGTGTAAGAATATTTGTTTGAGATCGGGCCTGCGATCAAGGATGGATAGATGCCGCGTTCGAGGTACGCACCTGCGAGATCTACCGCTGTTTCGCCGATGTGCCTGTCGTATCTTGAAAGGTGATCCGCCTGTCCGAAATTACGATCCGCTGAATCAATTTGATCGAGCGCGATATAGGCTTTGCCGCGCTGGCGAAATGCGCTCGTGAGTATGCTGAAGCGATTTGGCGGAAGCGTGAGAGCAAAACCGGAATTGCCGCGTATGATGAGCGAGAAATAATCGATCGCTTCCCTGAACTTTCCGTCGGTGAATCCCTGCAAACCGAGCATCGAGAATATTTCATCTTGATGTGACGTGGTCGGATGATTCGTCAGGAAGGCTTTTGCCGCTGCCGCGACGTCCATGCCGGTGTGCCGCTGTGATTTCAGCAGGAAGCTGTAGTAGGCGGCATCATCACTCCGTCGGCTGTTGGGATAGAGTTTCAGAAACGAGTCATAATAGAGAATCGTCTTCTCCCGGATCGAATCATCAACGGAGGAAAGTTGGTAAGCCCGTGCCCGGTAGTAGTAGGCCTCCGCAAAAAGTTCTTTGCTGACGCCGGCGTCGATCGCATCGCCGAATTGTCCGGCCGCTGAGGCATAGTCGTGCATCGTATTGAAGTACAACTCCCCGAGCCGGAAAGCGCAATCAGCTTTCGAGCTCTGCGCGAGCAATTGACCGACCAACGCTGCAAGTTCCTTCTGAATTTGGTCCCGCGCTGCGACCGTCTTACTGGCCAGGGATTCGATTCGATCGCCGAGCTCATCGGCCGCGAGGTAGGCAGGATACCGTTCCATAAGCTCTTTGCACGTTTGCACCGCGCCGTCAAAGTCATTCAGCTTCTCCTGGCAAACGCTGATGTCGTAGGTCGCCCTGGCTGCATCGAAATAGAGGGGGTAGCGTTGGATCAACTGATCGTAGACCGTGACGGCGTTTCGGTACTGATGGATCTTCTCACGATAGAAATCCCCCAACTGCATCATGACATCCGGCTCAAACGGATCGTTGGGATACGAAAGGAGAAACCAATTGTAATAACCGACCGCGTCGGGGTATTTGTTGCCTTCCATGGAAGCTTGGGCCGCAAGGATGTATGCCTGCCGTTTGAATTCTGATGCCGGCAGAGCGATGATGTTTCTGGCGTGATGCAATGCCTGGTCGAACGCTTTGCCACGATAGGCTGAACGCCCCGCCTCGAGCGCAGCTTCTGCGGCCATTGTGCTGTGAGGGAATTTCGTGATGAGCTTTTCAAACGCCAATTCCGCATCGGTAAATTTTTCGTGGAAGTTGTGGAGCTTTCCGATTGCGAACAATGCACTCGCCTGAAGTGAATCCTCCAACGTATCACTGTCGGCGACACCCTTCAAGTACCCGAGGGCGGCAGAATACTTCTCCGCGCGCATTTCAAGGATGCCATGCTCGAGTGCGGCAGCGGGGGCAGAGGGTGTCGTTTTATATGTGGTGATGATGGACTTGAAATTCGAATCGGCATCGTCGAAGAGACACTCGTCTGTCTGCAATTTGCCAAGCATGAGCAGCGCTTCGGCCCTGACGACGGGAGGGGCATTGCTCTGACTCACGCGGAGAGCTTCACGTTCCGCAACGTCCATCCTGCCCTCTTCAGCGTAAATGGCACCGATCCCGAGCCGCGCGGCAAAGACACTTTTGCTGGCGGGATAGTCCTGGATGATCGTGCGAAACGCTTTCCTCGCCGATTCGCGATCGCCGAGGCGGCGGTAGAGCCCGGCCGCTTTCAGTAATGCGTCGGGCACAAGAGGACTCTTCGGATGAAAGACTTTCACTCGCTCGTAGGCAGATGCAGCTTCACGTTCGTTCCCCTCGGCCGCGTATGCCTCCCCGACATTGAGCCATGCCTCAGGCGCCCTTGGATGATCCGTATAGGTGAGAGCAAAGTTCTGAAACGTGACACGAGCCTCTTCGTACCGCTTCAGCGTCATCTGTGCCATGCCGAGGTAGTATCGTGCCTCGACGCCCTGGGAAGTCGATGGATAGGCAGCGACGAAATTTTTCAACTGTTCGACTGCGAGATCGTACATCGCATCGTTGTAGAGTCCGACCGCCAGTTTGAAGTCGGCGTTTTCCCTGCTGTCTTGAGCGGAGAGCGGAGAGCCGAGGGCGTGGAGCAACATGAGAATGAACAGACACAGAAGGAGAATGTGTTGCAACGCCGAGGGCCTTGATTGATGAGAATTCATTTGAAAATTCAAACGTCCGATGAGAGACTTGGAGATCAGAAATCCGTCCATCACGCCGGAGGCGTGAGGGACAACCCGGGATTTTCCACCACAGCTTCGGAGTAGAAGATAGCGTTTCTTGGTGAGTTGTGCAAACATGAGCTCACGGTTTCAGGTGAAGAGGGGCATTCTGCTGAAAATCCTGTTGCTTTTCAGGCTAATAGTCTGCATATTATTGTTGGAATATGAAGATCGCCGCTCCATGCATACTTTTCGTCCTGACCGTCGCCGGCTGTCATTCAACCCAAGAAGCGAAGAAGAATGACGCGTCCGCGCCTGACACCGCCCAGCATCCCCCGGCATTAAACGTCAGTCCTCCGGCTTCCATCGTCCAGAATGCGTCACAGGTTGAAGCGGTCGTCGAACATATTGAGTCGATCGATGAAACGCACTTCAATGTCGGGATCTTTGTCATCTCGTCGACTCCGATCGGAGGCAGGACGAGCATGGTTGAAGTGGGCCAGCGATTAGTTGTCTCTCCACAATTCGTCAGAGATCCGTCGGGGAATGTCGACATGGCGAACGAAACCAATAAGTGTCTGATGACGATCAAAGAGAAACAGAACGGCCAATCGTTCAAAGGAAAGATCGCCATGAACAGACAGGGCGGCTGGAACCTTGTTGACATCGATCAGCAAAAATAACCTCATCAATAAAAGGAGTAATATTAAATATCTTGTTGTTCGAGCCGGTGTGGCCGTTGGAGCATTTGCGGCGATGTTCTGGCTTTCAGCCCGGAACGCGGAGCACATCTCCGCGTCCGTTCCGGGGGTTGACCGGGAAAACGATGAACGGCTTGAGGCGACGTACGCATTTCAGTCGATGAAATGGTACAGCGACCAGCGTGCATATCCGACAGGCTCGATACCCCATGACTGGAGAGAGCAGGCGTTCCAAAAGATGGCCAGGGATGCTGCCAGGAAGAGCTCGTCGGTCAAGTCCTTGAGCTGGACGCCGGTCGGCCCGAACAATATCGGCGGACGAGTGCGATCGATTGCCTTTGATCCCGCGAATAGCAGTATCGTCTATTGCGGTTCCGTTAGCGGCGGGATCTGGAAATCGACGAACGGCGGAGGAACATGGTCGGCGCTCAACGATTTCGCCGATAACCTTGTCATCAGCGCTCTCGTCGTCGATCCGACCAATTCGAACATCATCTATGCCGGAACGGGTGAGGGCTATTTCAATCTCGACGCGCTTCAGGGAATCGGTGTGTTGAAATCGACGGACGGTGGCGCGAGCTGGGCAGTGCAGACAAATTTCAGCACCCCGAATACGTCATTCGGGTATTATTACATCACGAAGCTTCTCATCCAACCCGACAACGCAAACGTTCTCTATGCCGGTATGCTCGGCGGCGTCTGGAAGACGACCAACGCGGGCGTGAGCTGGACGAAGATCGCGCAGGGAAATACGTCGGTCCGCACGATGGATCTCGTCATGCATCCGACAAATTTCAACATCCTCTATGCGACGTACGGGAATTTCTCGAAGGACGGGATCTATAAAACAACGAATGGCGGAACATCCTGGAGTAAACTCACTACTGGCCTGCCGGCTGCTGGTTATCAACGAATCAACCTCGGCATGTCAAAAAGCAGTCCTTCAACCTTGTACGCCGTCTTTGACGATTCAGCGACTCATGATACGTACAATATTTACAAGACCACCGATGACGGCGCTTCGTGGGCGGTCGTCACGAAGCCTTCCAACCCCTTCGGCGGATCACATCTCGGCGTCCAGGGATGGTACAACAACTGTATCGCTGTTCATCCCACAGACCCGAACACCGTGTTGATTGGCGGGATCAATCTCTTTAAGACGATAAATGGCGGCGCTTCCTGGACGATGAAGTCGAACTGGTATCCGCAGGCCCCGTACCAGACCGTCCATGCCGACCAGCATGCCATCGTCTATGATCCGTCCAATTCTGCGACGGTCTATTTTGGTAATGACGGCGGGATGTACAAATCGGGCGACGGAGGAGAAACATATTCCAGCATCAACAACAACCTCGCCATCACGCAATTTTACAGTGGAGCCGTTCATCCGACGCTCGATATTTACTACGGCGGAACACAGGACAACGGCACCTTGAAATCGGGGGTTCTTCCGGCCTGGTCGGTCTCTCAGACAGGTGACGGCGGCGCAACCGCCGTGGATGCAACCACTCCGACAACTGTCTACACCGAATATGTCTGGATGAGAATCTACAAAAGTGTAAATTCAGGTGCATCATGGGGCACCGTCATGTCTGGAATCCCGACGTCGGCATCGGGGGGTACTTCGGATCGCTGTCTCTTCATCGCGCCGTTCGCAATGGATCCTTCCAACTCGCAGATGCTGGTCGCCGGAACATTCAAGGTTTACCGCACGGCCGATGGCGGCGGCTCATGGGGTGCAATAAGCGTGGATCTTACAGGTGACGGGGACGGTACCGGTCAGGTGGGCTCCTCGGGGTCTGCAATCTCGGCGCTGGCGGTCGCACCTTCATCTTCATCCACGATCTATGTTGGCACGAGCGGAAGCGCGACTGTTACGGCCAAAGTTCTCTTTACATCGAATGGAGGCACGAACTGGTGGGATGCGACGTCGGCGCCGTTGCCCGACCGGTATGTTAAATCGATCGCAATCGATCCCGGCGACCCGACCCGCGTGTTTGTCGCGTTCTCCGGCTACAACTCAGGGCACGTGTTCTTAACAACGGACAGAGGAGTGACCTGGTCAGACGCTTCGGGAAATCTCCCCAATGTGCCGGTGAACGCGCTCCTTATCGATCCGGCGAACACCAACAACATCCTCGCCGGCACGGACGTTGGGATGTTCCAATCGGTGGACGGCGGCGCAACATGGACGGAGCAAAATGCAGGATTCGCCAATGTGGCTGTTGCTGATCTCGATTACCGCGCGAGCGACAACACTGTCTTTGCAGCAACGCACGGCCGGGGGATGTACAAGCTCCAGCCATTATTTGCAATAAATCAATTTACGATTACAGCTTCGGCAGGAGCCAACGGAACGATCACTCCAAGCGGTGCAGTGATCGTCAATATTGGTGCGAATCAGTTGTTCACGATCACTCCGGATACAGGCTATCATGTCGACAGTTTGCTCGTCGATGGGGTGAATCAGGGCTCACTCACAACGTTTACATTTACGAATGTGACAGCCAACCATATAATCAGAGCAGTTACACAGGTGGGATCAACTCCACCGGAGCTTCCGGCCGAGACGGTGCTGAAACAAAATTATCCGAATCCATTTAATTTGAAGACAGATTTCAGATATCAGATTGCAGATGCCAATCATGTGAGTCTGAAAATCTTTAACGTATTAGGTCGAGAGATTGCTACGATTGTGGATGGAGACAAACCACCGGGGGAATATTTGGCTACATGGGACGCGAGCTCGATGCCGAGCGGGGTTTATATTTGTCGATTGACTGCGGGGAATTCTTCGCAGATGAAGAAAATGATGGTGGTGAAGTAGCCGGTTGTTCTTTAACGACCGGCTTTCACTTTTTTGAGTACCGATTGCGCAAGCGATCTGTCAATTTCCACCTTCTCGACTTTTCCCACGGCGCGCGGGAGGATGAAAGTCGCTCGCGGATTCTTTCCAAAGATTGCCGATATCAGCTTCCCTCGCGATATGAAATCTATGTTTGGATCATACCGAACTCGCTGAAGAAGTCCGTCGAGCCTTTCGAAATCGGCCTGGCCGATACACTGCATTTCCTCAGCTATTGATAATTCCCATCGCAGGCCGATGAGAACTGCTTCGCCGTGGTGCAGTCTGTAATTCGACAACACCTCCAACGCATGGCCGATCGTGTGGCCGAGGTTCAGGACCATTCTTCCGCCGGTCGGGCTCAAGTCGCGCTCATCCTCCGAAATCATTTTTGCTTTCATCACATTGCATCTGGCAACGATCTCTTCAATTATATCGAGATCCTTGTTCATAATGCCATCGAGATGTTCGGAAATCAACGTGAACAGCTCTTGGCTTAAATACGCGTACTTGAGAAGTTCGCCAAGCCCACAGACAACCTCCCGCCGCGGAAGCGACGTGAGGAGATTGACATCCGAAAACACAAACGCCGGCTGATAGAATACGCCGACGGCATTTTTCCTTGATGCATGATTAACTCCAACCTTCCCTCCGATCGAGCTTTCCACCTGGCCCAGCAATGTTGTCGGAACCTGGACGCACGGGATGCCGCGCCGGTAGGTCGCCGCAACATATCCCGTCAAATCCCCCACCACGCCGCCGCCGAACGCGATCAGGGCTGATGATCTGTCGAACTGGTGCTGGAGGAGTCTTTCATAGATCGACTTTGCACGGGCGAGTGATTTTTGCCTCTCTCCCTGAGGAATGACGATATCGAGCGGTTCGAAGCCGTTGCGGCGCAGCATGTTCATCAGAGGGCGCAGATAGAGACCGGCAACGTTCGCGTCGGTGATCACTCCGATCCGTTTTGGGACGGCATGTTCGTGACAGACTTCGGGGAATGCGCTCAGCGTCTCTTTGCCGATGAGGATCGGATATGACCGTTCACCCAGTTCCACTCTCACGGTTCGCATCGTTTGGGTTCCTATTCGATGTGGGGGCTGATCCGGCGAACGACCTCATCGACCGTGAGCCCGACCCGCCGGCCGGTCGTTTCGATGACGAGGTCGGCGCGATTGTAAAACGGCTCGCGCACATCGAGAACGGATCTGATCTTCCTGCGCAGCTCATCGTCGCTGAGGATCGATCCATCTTCAGACTTCAGGATGGGGCGGTCGGTCTTATGCTTCAGTCGTTGGAAGATATGTTCAAGGTCCGCCTTCAAATAGACGAGGAGGCCGGACGATCTGATCATCTCGAAATTGATCTCGTCGGCGATGCTCCCCCCTCCAAGGGAGATGACGCACCGATGCTGGATGCGGTGCTTTTCGAGGACGGATCGTTCGATGGTACGGAAGAAAGGCTCCCCCTGTTCGAGGAAAATTTCGGTGACCCTTTTTTGCGTGCACAATTCGATTTCGCGGTCAATATCGAGATAGGAATATCCGATGGTGTTTGCAAGGATGGGGCCGATGGTGCTCTTGCCGCTCCCCATGAACCCGGTGAGGTAGACCAGATTTTTTTTCGCGGCGGCCATGCCCTAGAAGTGATAAGCAAGCCCAAGGCGCATCGTCATCCCGTCGATGTTCAGACGAGAGGAGAAAGGGGCTTGGTCAAGCGAAACGATGGTGCCGTTGTAAATTGTCTGCGGTTGGGTAAACTGATTGACCGCCTCGAACTGGACGTCGCGAAATCTGATCTCGCTGCGGAGAGAAAAACCCGGCGTCAATGAATATTCCATGCCGCTGAGGACGTGAATCCCGAAACCGGCCTTGCTGTCGATGCTCTGCGCGCGGGCGGTTGGATATTCGTACACACGTGATCCCATGTACATTCCGATTCCGCCTCCCATGTAAACATGGATGGTTTCGTTGCCGATCGGGAGGACAAAATAGCCGGTCAATTCGACGGGGATGACATGGTATCCATCGCGCACCGGAATCGATCCTGACAGGAGGGGAACATCGATGACATCGGTCTTCTGAATATACTCGACGCCGATTCCGACATAAGCGGCGAGCGTAGCGATCGACCGGCGCAGTTCAACGCCTCCGTGAAAAATGTTATCGAGTGAGAGGAAAAACGATCTGTTCAGTTCGTCCGCATCGTTCGGATGCGGAAACAGCTTCGAGGAGGTCGTGAAAGCGCCAAAGAGTTCAATGGAGTAAGGTCGTTCCTGGCCCACGGAGGCGGTCGAAATGACCAGAGTAAGGAGGAGGAATTGTTTCATGAAGCGGCGCCTTCATGACCTGAGAAGGCCAGTCGATTAGTGGTAAAACAGATCCCGATTGTCGACGATCTCTGCGGATTTCTTGAGCTGTTCAGACCAGTCCGTCAGGAAGCGATTTCGTTTTTCAGTCATCAACTGCGTCCGCAGGTTATCCTTCTGTGCACGATAGGCCGTGGTGTCGAGGGCTGTCTTCTTCGTAAGCCGTGCGAGATAAACGCCGCGCGCGCCTGCGATCGGCTTTGAGATCTCATGAAGGTCGAGGGAAGCTATGCCGCCGAGGAAGCTTGGGTCGCGCCCGATGATCGGCAGGCTGGCGGTCATGCCGAACTCAGGTGTCCGCTGCACGGTCAGATCCGGACGCTTGGACGTGATCTTCTGGAGAGAATCCGACGGGGAGAGCCCCTGCCGCAGTTCGTTGGCGAGCAGCTTTACTTTTTCGATCTTCTTGTCGCGGATGACGCGGCCTTCCAGGATCGTCTTGAGTTCTTCGAACGGCTTGATGCCGGCGTCCTTCGCCTCGGAGATCATGAACACGCCGATCCCGTTTTGCAGGGTGACAACTTCACTGACGGTTCCCGGCTTGTCGCTGAACGCAAATCTGTTCAACGTCGGATTCATGCCGATTCCCGGGATAGCGCCATTTCTCTTGAATGCCGGGGTTTCCACGACATTGTATTTTCCCTGCGCCGCTTCCTTCAGGAAATCACCTTCCTTGGCAAGGTAGGCAAAATCCTGCGCCTTCTGGTCGAGATCGTTTTTCGTGATCGTGCTGATACGGATCGGCACGTGAATGTCGGCGATCTTGACCTCGCGGTTTTCTTTGCCGACGAGCTTGATAACATGGTAGCCGAAGTTCGAGCGTACCGGTCCGACGATCTGGCCCGGCTTTGCCTTGAAGGCGGCCTCCTCGAACGGCTTGACCATCCTTCCTTTGCCGAACCATCCGAGATCTCCGCCGCGCGCTCCGGAGCCGGGGTCCTTCGAGTTTTTCTTCGCAAGCTCGGCGAAATCGTCGCCGCGTTTTGCGGCGGCGTAGAGTTCCTTCGCCTTCTTCAAGGCTGCGACGCTGTCGTTGTTCTCAATATTGACGAGAATGTGGCTTGCGCGGATATATTCTTCCGTTCCGTCCTTGAATTCGAGGACCTTGATAAGATGATATCCATCGAATTCTTTCATCGGGTCAAGAATATCGCCGGCCTTTGAGCCGAACACCGCCGTCTCCTTCTCCTGGCCGAGTTCGCCATGCTTATAAAAGGTTTCTGCGACGGGAGTCTCCGAGTAGGTCTTTGCAAGATCGAGGAAATCCGCGCCCGCAGCTGCCCGCTTCCTGATATCCTCGACCTGGAGCCGGATCTCGTCGCTGTCCTTCGCAGAAGGGGTGTACGAGAACTGGATATATTTCAACCTGCGAGAGGCTTCGATCTTGAATTCATCGGAGTGTTCATTGTAGTAACGCCGAACCTCGTCCTCGGCGGCCTTTGCCTCGTCGTCTTTCACGAGCTGGTTCGGGTCCAGGAGGACGTAGTCTGCTTCATACTTCATGTTCTGATCGCTGTAGCGCTGGAGAACGTCGCCTTCGGAGACGTTCACGGTGGCAAGAACGATGCTCTGGAGCTTTTCCCGCTCCCGTTGTTTGCGGAGAGCGTCTTCAACTTTCACCATGATGGCTTTGTTCCGCGGGTCCTTGACGGTCGATTCATAACGCACGCGGTCAAAGTTGCCGGTGGAGTCGGTAAACTGGCGACGTAAAAAATCGGGCGGGTTGTCGCCGAAGACCCAATCGCGGATCTCATTGTCGGTGACGGTAATGCCCAGACGCTGGATCTCCTCACTATAAAGACGGTCCTCAACTATCTGGTTCCATACCTGATCGCGAATCACGCGCAGCTGGTTCTCGTCAGGCTCCGTGCCCGTCTGCTGCTTCTGGTTGTCGGATGTCTGACGAACGAGATCTGAGAATTCGCGGGTTGAAATACTGACGCCGTTAATCTCACCGATCTCTTGCGCATCTGCCAGCCGGCTGCTCTGGCGCCGTCCGGTGATGTCCATTCCCCAATCGAGCACGATGTAGATAACGAATAGTCCTGCGAAAACGGAGAAAAAAGTAGTCATCCGTTCACGAATCTGGGTCATTAACGGCATGGCAAAAGTGGTCCTTTTGAAGAATAATAGGAAGAACTAAGCCCAAAAATATACGAGAAAATTGACTGAGAAGCAAAGTGTGTTCCGGACTTCTACACTGCTGAATTCCATCGTTCCTTCAAACACCAAGGGGCTCCGAAGGCCTCCTGAGATCGCACGAAAACAAAAACGCCGCCGCAGGGCACATCGCTCCTGCAGCGGCTTCACTCATCCATCTATCGGTAGGTCCAATCCACCATTTCACCACAACAATAAAGGAGGATGAGTTCACAAATATAACATCTCCTCAAGCCGGAAAAGTTCCCGTTTTTCCCGATTGCGTCTCAACGCCGGCGACAAATCAATCCGAAATGCTTCCGTCCAGCACATCTGCCATACACAGATGGCATGCAGAGCGCTAATTTGCAGCTGCCTGGAGCTTGAATCTCGGGATAGCGGCGCGGAAATATTCTCCGTTGGCACGCTGGAGGAGATACGTTCCTTCCATACTCCCCTCGAAGGCGTCAAGGACACAGAAGCTGTTGTACTCATGGGCTTCGCCGGGCGAAATGACCGGCTGCTTGCCGACCACGCCTTCGCCTTCCACCTCTTCCACACGGCCGCCCGCGTGGTTGATGATCCAATGCCGCCGAAGGAGCTGAACCGGTTCTGTCCCATTGTTTTCGATCCGGACATAGTAGGCGAACACAAATTTGCGCTCCAGGATGTCCGACTGATTTTCCAGAAAGACCGGCCTGGCGGTGACTTTAATGCCTGCGGTCGTTGCCGTGAAGGCCTGCATCCTATAAACGACTTTCATCTTTGTATCGCACGTGAGATTTTCTGAAGATCCTTATAGAACAAAAATCAAGATATCCCCCGCCTATCGGGTGACGCCACGCTTACGCAGGACCTCCACGGCTTTCGCGCAGCCCGTTTCGATTTCCTTCCGTCGTTTCGGATCGACAAGCGGCGTCCCTTTGGCGCCGGTTTCAATCTGCTGCCGCGCTATCTGCATGGCGGTTCGGCCTTCGACGTTTTCAATTGCCGAATCGGCTCCATAGTGTAACAGAAGTTCAACGATGGCGGGGTAACCCCAGAGCGCCGCCTCGTGCAGCGGTGTTCCGTACCCGCCGATGGTATTGATATGCTCGATGCTTTCGGTGAGATATTCCTTCACAAGGTCGATCATACCGAACGCCGCTGCGCGGTTCAGATCGACCTTCGCGCCTCGTTCGGAAAGATAATGGACGAGCGCCATATGGCCTTTCTCGTTGGCCCAGCCGATCGGCGTTGAGTTGAATTCGTCGTCGCGCGAGTCGAGGTCTGCACCGAAATCGAGCAGCACATCGACAACGATGCGGTGTCCATGGATCGCCGCGTAATGAAGCGCCGTCGCGCCTTCAGATTTCCGGTGAACCAGCGCGGGCTCCCTGTCAAGGAGTTTTCTGACATTGTCAGCATCCCCAAACTTGACCAGATTGAAAAATTCCTGTGTCGTTTCCATAGTGATTCGGTAAATGTACGAAGAAAAAATATCAATAGCTTCAATCGAGATCTCGATACATCGAAGCTCCCGCATTCCGGGCCTTATCTGTTTCTGATTTCGGATCACGTTACGAGAGGCCAAACTAATTGTTCGTATTCAAACGCTCCTGTTCGTGGCGCGTGAGTTCAAAACGGATGACGAGCGCCTGCGATCCTTCCCCGATATAGTGAAATCCGCATTTCTCGAGCACGCGGATGGAATTGCTGATATGCGGGTATGTCTCCGCAATCACGCGGGTGACCTCCGGATGTTCGAATGCCCAGGTGAGAAGCCGCGTGACCGCTTCCGTTGCGTACCCGTTTCCCTGGAAATGTTCCATGACCGAATATCCGATCTCCACCGTACCGTCTGCCAGCGGCGCGCCTTTGAAGCCCCCGTTCGCGATCAACGTGCGTTTCCCCGAGCCGTCATTCCTCAGAAGAAAGTACCATGTCGACCACCCCGCAGCTTCGGGGTGGAGGGTAAGAAAGTCGAGCGCCCATTTCCTTGATGCCTCGTCGTTGAGCGGAGGAGGCCAGCCTGCCGGAACATCGGCGTTCAGCGCTCGCGAGAAACTCCCCGGGTTGCCCACCTCCATCGTGGCAAGTGATCGCGTACAGGCGACGAGTTCGAGCCGTTCAGTGAGGAGTCGTAATTCGTGCATTCTTGCACCCCTTCAATGAGAACTGTTGAGCTACACTTATCAACAATCTGAGTTAACTGGGCCCTGCAGGGACTCCTACCAGTGTCGGTATAACACAGTTTATGAAAATGGATGAGTTGTCACAACTCGTTGAACTTGAGATCTGACTCGCCCAGCAAGGCGGTCCCATCTCTGGATTTTTGCATTGCTGGGGAGGCGACAGCGAATGCAAGTGGGTCTCAGAAATGGGACCTAATTTCGGTTTCAATATGCGAAAATGCTGTTGTGATCCTGTTGCTGAAGATGACTTACTTCGCGATCAGCATTTTTTTCACATCGTCGAACGTACCTGCCTTCAAATGATAGTAGTAAACGCCGCTTGGCAGACTCCCTGCCTGGAACTCGACCTTCTTATACCCGGCGCTTTTAAATCCATCCACCAGCCGTGCAACTTCCTGGCCAAGAACGTTGACAATCACAAGCTGCACGTATTGATCTTCAGGGAGTGTGTAGTAGATTGTTGTTGTCGGATTGAACGGATTAGGATAATTCGGATACAGGCGATACATGTCTGGCTTCTGTTCTTGCTCCCGCTCTTCTGGTGTTTCCCGCTTGGCTGTTTTAGTGAGCCAACCGTCGCCTGAATTGACGCTTTGAATGTTGGACTTTGGCGACATCTGCGAGAATTGATCCGTGGCAGTCACAGCATAGAAATAGACGCTTGTTGGGACCGGATTGGCGCCGGTTTTCTGGAAAACAGTTACACCCCCATCGGTCAACGACGTGCCTGTGCCGCTGTAGATACCACGCCAGAAAGGATCTGCATAGCAGTCAAGGTCGCCGACTCCACATTGGGCACGTGTAGACTTGATAGGTGCCGCCCGGAGTTGTCGCTGTCCAAGTGAAGGAGGGATGTTGGCCGCCCACTGTGCAATTGGAACAGGAGAGCGTTGGCGCTGCAGGTGGAGGTGGACAACTCATCGCCGTACCGCTGGAGGGAACCGATTGTAGTTGCACGCCATACACCGGGCCCGTGAATCCCGTAGACATCAAGATTCTTTGATCCCCGGGAAGATTCGTGTTGCTGATGCTTGCATACTGCCCATTGGAAGGAATCACAAATGGCTGCGACCAGTTGGAATTCGTGTATTGGGCACACACTACTCCCATGAGGGGAGCGTTCCATACTAAAGTCAGATCGTTAGCGGCATCGTTACGGTGGTGAGATAGCATCGGACCGTATGGAAAATTACTGGCACCCGGGCAATTCATGAGAGTAGTCACTGTGGAGGGTACCCCGCTTGGGCTCACTTTGCGAAATAGAATATTTCCCTGATGAGTAGAAGTGTTTTTGTATTCCCACGCGATACATGCATAGTTGCTTACATCGCTTACTATGACTGGGTGGGAATTTGTCTCATTCCCGGAATTGTTTGTTGCGACGTTGATTGTCGAACCAAAGTTGATCTTGCATCGTATACCGCTCCCGATCTCTTCCCATACGAGATAGGAACCTGAACGATCAATCGAAGGATTCGCTGAGTTCGACGAGGTGCCATCGACGTGTAGCACTGGTGATGCCGGATACGTCAGGTCAGACTTATACGATATCCCATCTGGCGCCCTCCAAAAGACGGCAAATTGGGAAACTACTGGAAGCGCAGCAAGGGGGCGTGAAGTCAGGTTTTCATGGATGGGAATCGGCGCACCCCATGCTTGGCCGATCTCATCACGTTTTCGTGCCCATATTCTATAGCCGGTACCGTTCACGGGATTTTCTTCCCAAATAACGTACGTTTCAGCGTATGAGTTCATGCCGATGATGTAAAACATTGATTCAACACTTGGATGGGAGTACTTCCCATCTCCCTGACTTACCAATTCCTCGTTGAGCCATGTCGCACCGCCATTGGTCGAACGTGAATAGAAAATATCGCCCGCGGATTCGTAGACCAGCACAGTAGGCATACTTCCACTGCCTCCACGTGCCATCTTCCGTTGGTTGTTATATTCAACTGGAACTGAAGTCCCAAGATGTACTTTGTACCGTGCTTTGATGGTATCGTTCGCGCTTCGGAATATGACGGGTGTTTCGAGGGCTGTAGCGCTGGTGAATTGTGCCGGGTTCGTGGCCTTCGTCGCGGCCCACCCGATGAAGTTGCAGTTTTGGTACGAACCAATGGTCTGCGTTTGGGTGTCACGCACAGAGTAGTAAGGAGGTTGCAGATTTATACTGTCACCTTGCCGCAAGAACACACCGCCCGTTGCTTGGTTGTACGCCCCGCTTGGGGTGAAAGGCGTGTCCACGTTGTAGGACAAGAAGCTGTTTGGCTGTGTGCCGTTTGTATTGAGATACCATGGATCGCGGAATTGTATGGAGCCGCCGTTCAGCGTTGGCGCGTCAATCAGCTCGTTACGGATTGCAAGCGGTACGAGACCGACGAAGTTGGCAATCTGAGGTACGCCGGCTTGCACAATGAAATAGTGGGCTATTGAATCTTGAGATCGAATCGCATTCCAATTGTTATGCTTATACGTTGAATCATTTGGGATCGTGATGCGTTCGTTCAAAGTGCGCACCACATGTGGTGATCCGATGACCAAATTCCTGCTCTGGC
>Ga0209726_10000500_pt1 | contig 72534 bp, 76 predicted proteins | sample Subgrocontami54m_FD_187453 | JGI IMG/M metagenome (GOLD analysis project Ga0209726, IMG submission 187453) | Subsurface groundwater microbial communities from S. Glens Falls, New York, USA - GMW46 contaminated, 5.4 m (SPAdes) (version 3) | ecosystem: Environmental > Aquatic > Deep subsurface >...
ACTTAACAACATCTCCTTCTTTAAAATTATACTTTTGTGTCAAATCGGCATTTATTTCCAATACTTTGTCTGTAGGCGCTTGTGGGCTAAAAATAGGCAAACTCTCATTTTTTGCTGTTGGAGGCTGCACATTTTTGTATATCGTAACTATATGGTTATCCAGAATAAAAATAATGTCTATAGGGAATTTCATTTCTTTCATCCAGAAAGGATAGTAATCCGGTTTTTCAAAAGGAAAAAGCATCCCGCGATCCTTGTCTATACTTTTATATTTTGATAAGCCAATCTCCTTATCTTTGGGATTTTTTGCAACATACAAAGTAAATGTATGGTTATTTATAATAACCTTTGGAGTTTTAAATACTTCAAAGAGACTGCTGTTAAAATATTTTTGTGAGATTACTCCCGCAATGACGATAGCAATAAGTATAACAGTCAATATTAAAACCTTTTTCATAAATTTTCTTCTTCAATTAATTTTGCCAGTCTTGTTGTTGATTGATTGGAAACTCTTTTTATAATAGGAATAACTTTTGCATTATTTTTTTTCGCTTGTCTGATTTTATGTGAAACATAGGGATCATTAATAGTTGTTGCAATAATAGATGGCTTTATTTCGCCAATTATTTTATCATACTGGAAGTCGCTTTGCATATTTGGCAGCATTACTACAAAATCTACAGGTTTTAGCGCTTCCAAAACATAAGCTCTATTTTTCTGACTATTTATTGGGCGATTTTTTCCTTTAATTTTCCTTACATTTTTATCATTTTCCAATAAAACAATAAGTACGTTACCAAGAGTCTTTGCTTTTTCTAATAATTTAATATGTCCAATATGTATTATGTCAAAACATCCACCAACCAGAACAATAGTTTTGTTTTGTTCTCGCAATTTTTGTGCAATTTTAATAGCTTCGTTTACTTTTAAAATCTTATTCATAATTTTAATTTTTAATTTAAAATTATTCCTTTGTTCCTCTTAAATATATTGCTTGCCAGGGTTGAAAGTCGGAAACATATTTGTCCGACAAAATTATTTTTCCATTTTTTTTGACCTCTCTTGTAAAGCTTACATTTGCTCCTCGTGCGGCAAAGTCTATCTGCTTGACTACTCCCTTTGGTAAGGTCGGATCATCCTGATACATATCAGAAGGGGGAGGAGTATCGTTTGTTATGATTGGCTTACTTATTTCAACTTCTCTGCCATCACGGGATCCATATAAAAAGAAGGTTAATTGTTGTATTTCGGGGTTAATATATGCTTGGATAAGAATGTAGTTATCCGTATCGTTTTTGAATTTTAAATCAATACTTGGGGAATATATAGTTGCATCAAACCCCGGAGGACTATCCTGCTCGTAATAGCCGACTCTATATGCGTGGGCATGCCTTTCAATAACAGGAAAGCCAGCATTCAAAATTGCTCGGAAAAGCGTAGTTGAAACCTGACACACTCCTCCGCCATCTCCAAGCACTGTTTTTCCATTTTGAATAATATATGCCTGCTGATATCCGGTGAATGAAGATACGTCTCCCAATGCCTTATCGAATGAAAAAGTTTCTCCCGGATGGACCAATATCCCGTTAAGTCGGCTTGCTGCCAGAGTAATATTAAAAATTCTATTTGGTATTGAATGGTGAAAAGTAGAGGTACCCGTTGCTAAAAGTTCTTTTATTCCAAGATTATTGACTTTATCGGTTGTTATATTTGGTTTTAAGATTTTTATAGGGACAGATATAATTATGGTTTGGGGTTTTTCGGATGACATTACTGTTAAAAATTGAGAATTTAATTGGTTTTTTATGTCATCTAAATCTATGGCTTGTCCGAAGCCAGACGGCTGAAAGGCTGTAGCTTTACCGTTTTGAAATGTAAATAAAGCATCTACGGGATCAACGTGTGCCTTATTAATTATTGAGGAAAGTAGGTTTAAAAGTTTGTCTTCGGAATAACGGTATGAGCTCCGAAGTCTTATACTGCTGGTGTAAGCTTGCATAACCAGGATTATGTTTGAGAATAAGCTGTCACCTCTTCCAATCGCAATTGCCTGTTTCGCTAATAAATCTTTGTCGTATCCGTAGTCAATTTGTGACGCAGAAATAGTTGCAATGCCAAAATCACTTGTAAATACAAATTGGGTTGGGTTAATTCTATCGTTTTTTGCCATAAAAAAATCTTTTATTGCCTGCTCGTTTTTTCCGCTTAAATTTAACTCATCAACAGTAATGCCCGGATAAACAACATTCGAATTTATTTTTTGGAAAATAATAAAAGCAAAACTTACAAATAAAAATAGCCCAAGAGCCGCGCCTACGCAGAACCAAAAAATTACCTTTACGGTATTTAAAAAAATAGGTCTTTTCATAGAAGAGATTTTCATTTGATATCGTATGTATGTGGTATTATACTAAATATAAGTATGGATGAAAATACAATTTTCCAAGGACAAAATATTCAGTCTGAAAAGGCAACCTTGCCTTTGCAAAATCAGAAAGAAGTACCACCTCAGGAATCGTATTATGCTTCCTCATCTCCATCTTTTTTTTCAAAGATAATAAAGATTGTTCTTGGAATTGTAGTTCTTGCTATTCTTCTTTTTGTGATTTTCAATGTTGTACTTCCCAAGTTTCAAAAACCCAAAGAAACAAAAATTACAATTACTTATTGGGGACTTTGGGAAGATGCTCGCATAATGCAATCCATATTTAATGATTTTAAGAATCAATATCCAAACATTTCAATAAATTATATTAAGCAGGATGTTAAGCAGTATAGGGAAAGGTTGACCACCAGAATTCAAAACGGTAGCGGACCGGATGTTTTTACTTTTCATAACACATGGGTACAAATGCTATCTCCTGCTCTATTGCCTCTGCCAAGCGAAACAATAAGTAAGGCCGAATTTGCAAAGTCTTTTTATCCTGTTGCGCAGAAAGATTTGATAAAGCAGGGGGCAATTTATGGAATTCCTTTGGAGATAGACACGCTTTCTCTATATACAAACAATAAAATATTTCAAGCCGCAGGACTTACTCCTCCTACAACTTGGGATGATTTCTCAAGGGACGCAAGGAGCCTTACGGTTAAAGAGGACGGGAATATAAAAACTGCGGGCGCGGCTCTTGGAACGTTTAACAATGTCACTCACGCCGGGGATATAATATCAATGCTGTTTGTTCAAAATGGGGTTAATCTTAACAATATTTCCGGAACATCTCAAGCGGCCAGCGATACACTAACTTTCTATACATCTTTCGGAGCGAAAAATGGCAATGTATGGGATAAGACTCTTGAGGAATCTATTATTGCTTTTGCAAAAGATAACCTTGCAATGTACTTTGGTTATTCATGGGACTTTTTCGCGATAAAAGCTATCAATCCCAACCTTTCTTTTAGTATTAATCCTGTCCCGCGCTTATTAGATAGAGACATGACCATTGCAAGTTATTGGGTGGAAGGAGTTTCTTCAAAAAGTCGTTATCAGAAGGAAGCGCTTCTTTTTATGAAATTTTTGGCAAAAAAAGAAACAGCAGAAAAACTATTCACGGAAGAATCAAAGACAAGATCTTTTGGAGAACCATATGCGAGAGTAGATCTTGCGGGTTCATTAAAAGATAATTCTTCGGTATATCCCTTTGTCCTACAGGCGCCTAGCGCTCAGTCATCTTTTTTTGTTGATAGTACCTATGATAATGGTTTAAACACAAAAACAAATTCTTATCTTGGCACTGCTGTTGAGTCAATCATTAATAATGGCACATCGCCCCAAAGTGCAGTTGACACTCTCTCTGCGGGAGTTAATCAAGTCCTAAAGCAGTATGGACAATAGAAATCAGGGAGCAATAAAAACCATTATCTATAGTGATATTTTTGATTTTCCTTTGACAAAAGATGAGATCTGGAAATTTTTAATTGGTAAAAAAATTAATAGAAAAACGTTTAAAAGAGAGTTAGGAAGTTTAGTTAACTCCAAGGCTCGACCCCTGGGGTCGGATCGTAAGCTTTATTATCTTTTGGGCCGGGAAGAAATTGTAGAAAAAAGAATTAAAAGAAAAAAAGAAAGTCGGAAAAAGTTAGATTTTGCTAAAAAAATTATTAAATTTATTTCTTATATTCCAACAATAAAATTAATAGGTATAAGCGGCGCTTTGGCTTTGAGAAACTCAGATAAAGAAGATGACATAGATTTATTTGTAATTACTTCAAAAAATACTCTTTGGATAACGCGTCTTCTCTTAGTTTTTCTATTGATTTTAATGAGACAATATCGGGGGCGAGGCAAAAAAGAATCTCAGAAGATTTGTTTAAACATGTTAATAGACGAGGAAGCATTAATGTTTGAAAAAATTAGACAGAATTTATATACAGCCCATGAGATTGTTCAGCTTAAGCCAATGTTTGAAAGGGATAATATTTATAATAAATTTTTAAGCGCAAATAAGTGGATAGATACATTTCTGCCAAATGGAAGAATCATGAATCGTGAATCAGGAATTATGGAAAGGCGAAAAGATCCATTATTTATTATTCATAATTTATTACTCATTCTTGAGAAGTTTGCAAAGTTTTTCCAGCTTTTGTATATGAGAGGACATAGGACAAGGGAAACAATTTCGGATCACATGCTCGCTTTTCACCCATATGAATATAAAAACCATGTTCTAAAAGAGTATAATAAGCGATTGAGTAAATATGAAATTTAATACTGTTGCGTGCGGTGGTACCTTTGACCACTTCCATAAGGGACACAGATCCTTATTAAAGTTAGCTTTTTCTTTAGGAAAGAAGGTGGTCGTTGGCATAACCAGCGACATCTACGTTCAAAATTCAAAATCTATAGAGCCGTTTGAGAAAAGAAAGCAGTCGGTTTTGGAGTTTGTAAAAAAAGAAGGAGTTGAAGATAAAGTCGAGATAACAAAAATAAATGATCTATTCGGCCCAATTCTTTCAAAAGATTTGCAGGTAGATGCGATTGTTGTTTCGGAAGATACAATCAAGAATGCTGAAATCATAAATGAAGAAAGAGAAAAAATAGGTTTACCTTCTCTTAAGATTATTGTCCAAGCGCTTATTAAAGGAGAAGATGAAAACATAATATCATCAAGTAGAATAAGGCAGGGCGAAATAGATAGAAATGGCAGACCATATGTTAATCCCTTGTGGTTAGAAAAAAAATTATTTATTACGGATGATTTAAGAAAAAAACTTAAAGAGCCATTTGACGCAGTTATAAATACGATAAAAAATTACAGGAAAGATTATAAATATTTAATTACGGTAGGCGACATAACCACTAAAGTTTTAAATAACTCTTCATCTAACGCAAATATATCGATAATTGATTTTAATGTTGCCAGAAAGAAAAAATTTACAGATTTTAAAGAGCTTGGCTTTTCAGGCAATGAAAAAGTAATTACAGTTAGTAATCCGCCAGGATGTTTAACTCCCGATCTTTTTTTTGCTTTACTTTCAATATTTAAATTAAAAGATGTAGTCACTAAAACTATACTAAAAATAGACGGTGAAGAAGATTTATCTGCGCTGGCCGTAATTTTAACTTCGCCTCTTGAATCTATTATTCTTTATGGTCAGCCGAATTTGGGTATGGTAGAGATTATAGTTTCAGAAGAAAAAAAAGAAAAAGCTTACAATCTTGTTAGTAGATTTGTTGTGGATAAGGAATAGTACTAGAGGTTATTGACAAAAATCCCGATTTGCTATATATTTTTCTTGGCCTAAATAGGCTTTATCCCTCAATTTTAAAAAGGAGGGATTTTATTTTAATAAGCTATGGATAGTAAAAAAATATATTTAACAAAAGAGGGTTTGGAGGAGCTCAAAAAAGAGTATGATGAGCTAATTACAGTTAAGCGTCCGGATGTCCTTGCAAGGGTTTCTCAGGCAAGAAATCAGGGCGATTTGTCTGAGAATGCCGAATATGTCGCAGCAAGAGACGAACTTTCTTTTATAGACGGAAGAATCGATGAACTTGAGGAGTTGCTAAAAGAGGCAGTACTAATAAGAGAAAGTAAAACATCCAATCATTCTGTAAAGTTGGGTTCAACTGTGACTCTTCATACAAATAGCAAAAAGGAAATATTTACCGTTGTGGGAGAGTGGGAGGCAGATCCTACCGAAAGGAAAATTTCCCATGAGTCGCCGCTAGGAAAAGCCTTAATTGGTAAAAAGGTTGGAGAGAAAGTGCAAGTCGAAGCCCCAGCAGGAAAACTCCTATATCTTATTACGGACATTAGATAATCTATGCAGCCTTTAGATAAAATTATCCATAAAGACATTAAAAAGCTAAAGAAATCTCCGAATTTATCAGACTACGAAAAAACATATAAGGAATTTTCATGGAGTGAAGCAGATAAAGAGATTGATTATTTTAAGGACGGTACCTTAAACATAGCATATAATGTTGTCGACAGGCACGCTGAAGGTAAAAATAAAAATAAAATCGCCATATTGTTTGAGGGTCAGAATGGAGAAAAAGAAAAATATACATTTGACGATTTTAAAAAACTTACCAACAAGTTTGCCAATGTTCTTAAATCTTTGGGCGTTGAAAAGGGAGACAGGGTATTTCTTTTTCTTCCAACCATTCCTGAAAGATACATTTCTTTTTTGGGCGTATTAAAGCTGGGGGCAATTGCAGGAACCCTATTTTCAGCTTTTCAAGAAGTTGCTCTTGAAGATCGTTTGTTAGATAGTCAGGCAAAAGTAGTTGTGACAACTTCTGTTCTTTACCCGCGTATAGAAAAAATTTGGAAAGACCTTCCTGACTTAGAAAAAATTATCATCGTTGACAGAGAATCGGTAGTTCATCCTAAAAATAAGAATATCGTTTATTACGATAAAGAAATGAAAAAATCAAAATCGGATTTTCATGTTGCCCATATGCGAAAAGAAGACCTCGCATATATGCTCTACACTTCAGGAACAACGGGTAAATCTAAGGGCGTAGTTCACGGACATCATGATGTATTGCAGGCTATTTGGACAACAAAATTGGCATTGGACGTCAAGGAGGATGATATTTGTTGGTGTACTGCTGATTCCGGATGGATTACGGGTGTTGTTTATGGAACGCTTGGTATTTGGGGTTTGGGCGCAACGTCTGTAATCTTTGAAGGAAAATTTTCCCCGCAAAGCTGGTATAAGGTAATTGAAGATTATAAAATAACAGTATGGTATACGGCTCCGACCGCAGTCAGAATGTTAATGGGTTCATCTGTTGATCCAAAAGGATTCAATCTTTCTTCCCTTAGGTTTTTAGCAAGCGTAGGAGAACCTCTTAATCCGGAAGCAATTTGGTGGGGTCTTAAAGTTTTTGGTTTACCGTTTCATGACAACTGGTGGCAGACAGAATTGGGGGCTATATGTGTAGCCAATTATGCCTCGCTCGATATAAAACCAGGCTCTATGGGTAAACCTTTTCCGGGTGTGGTCGCAGCAGTGATTGATGACAAGGGAAAGGAATTGCCTGCAGGTAAAGAGGGTGATTTAGCTTTGAAACCAAATAGTGTTCCCTCACTTATGAAGACAATATGGAGAAACCAAGAAAAATATAAATCATGTTTTGCTAACGGTTGGTATATTTCAGGAGACCGCGCTTATAAAGACGAGGATGGATATTTTTGGTTTATAGGTAGAGCAGATGATGTCATAAAAACAATGGGTCAAAGAGTAGGTCCATTCGAAGTAGAAAGTGTACTTGTTGAATATCCCGGTGTTGTTGAGGCAGGAGTTATTGGTAAGCCGGATGAACTTCGGGGAGAAATAATAAAAGCGTTTATAGTGCTTAAGGCTGGAATTAAGCCCACAGAAGAATTAAAAGATGACTTGAAGGATTATGTTAAAAAACATTTATCAGGGCACGCATACCCTCGAGAAATAGAATTTATTGATAGACTTCCAAAGACAAGATCGGGAAAGATTATGCGCCGAATACTTAAAGCAAAAGAGCTGGGACTTCCAGTTGGAGATACTTCAACTCTTGAAGAATACTAATTAAGCAGGCAAAACAAACAAAGACTGCAAGATTGAAAAAGCCCTATTGGTTTCTTTTTCCGGCAAAATGAGAGTAAATTCAAGATAAGAAGAGACAATCTCTACAATATTTACTCCTTCCCATGCGAGAGACTTTAAGAAGAAATAGAAAATTCCAGGCGTTGAAATTGCTTCTTTAGGAAGTTTAATTGTAATAGAAGACAAATTGGTAAAGTCCGCAACAATTATTTCGTTTTTTAAGACTTCTTTAATACCATTATTTAAATCTTTGCTTGCAATGATAGTTGTATCAAAAACTCCTTGAGTAATCGTAAAGAAATATTTATCATTTGTATCAGACAGTTTAAGAAGGGAAGGGTATTTTTCTGCAAGTTTTTCGGAATGAGCTACGGTAAATCCAATAAGATTTGATCTGACAATCATATCCGGGGGAGCTTTGAATATGTTTTTAAATATATACTTGGGTTTGATAGTTGTAGCAAGCCTATTCAATGCCATAAAAATCGCAGTGTCGCTCACTTTTTTGGCCAACATCTCTTCAAGCTCAGGCTTCATATAGCGCGCCAAAGCAGAAAGGTTGATAAGACCCTTGGAAATAGCCTCAGAAAGATAACGGGATCTATTTATAATCTTTTCCGCAGCTTCAGGTACTGTTAGCATATGTTAAAATTATAACATAATATACCTAATTTGTCAAGAAATTATATAAATTTGACAAGAAGTATGTTTTTTAGTAAGATTCTTAAGTATGGAAACAGAAGTAGGAATGGGTATAGCACAGAGACCTACTCATGAAGGAAAGAATGGTAAGCCTGCGAAGCCAGTTATAGAGCTTAATAGGCCTATAGGCGGGTTGCCTTTTGTTGATTTTGCGTATGGAGATTTCAGATTTGAATCTAAAAGAGCAGTAAATGAAGGAAATCCGGATTTTGATTATATATCTGGGTTAATAGCAGAAGAAGCAAAAGAAGGTAGAATGGTAGCAGCCTCAGCAGACGAGCTAAGGGGAAGTTGGGAACGAGGTGAAGCTGCGGTAGGATTTTCTGATGGGAAAACCGTAGCCTACGCAAGGGTGGAGAAAATGTCTCATCAGAATGGTAGAGAAGTTGAAATTGATGTTCTTAATTCAGATAAAAAAATAAAAACAGTTTGGGAGGTAGGATCTGTTATTGTAGCCCCTGATCTGCAAGAAAAGGGTCTATCTTCTATAGTAGTAGCTGCTGCAATGACATTAAAGCTAGATGAAGTTAAAAGAGGAGAAGCTGTATTTACATCAATAACAAAAGTTCTAAAGTATCGATATGCATTAAATAGTGCTTCAAGAATGCTTGGAATAGATTTTGAAGCGGTTGTTCACACTGACTATCCTACAATAGCTGACATAAGCTGTTTTTGTAAGCCACCTTTTGGAGAAGGATTGCAATTAACGCCTAATTGTCCAGCTAGAGTATCTTTATCAGAGCTAAGGCAATATGTAGAGACTGGCGAATTCCCTACAAATGCGAATAGGCCGAAATGTGTTTTATTTCTTTCTCGAACAGACATAGACCGTCCTTCTTTGGGAAAATCTCTGCCAAGTTCTGCTGACGTGTTTAATTCACAGCCTCATGTCAATGGTAAAAATGGCGCTAGTCATGTTAGTATATAGACATTATGGATGGAAAAAGATTGGTGCGGACATTCTTAGACCTCGTTAAAATAGATAGTCCCTCAGGTCATGAAGAAAAAGTAAGAAAATATGTCGTACAATTCGTCAAAAAACTCGGCTTAAAACCCATTCAAGACGCTCGAGGAAATTTAATAGTAAAAGTTGATGGGGACGGAGAGCCTCTTTTGTTAGGAGCCCATTTGGATACAGTTGAGCCGGGACGAAATATAAAACCTCAAATAAAAGATGGAATCATAAGAAGCAGTGGGGACACAATTTTGGGAGCAGACAATAAAGTTGCGGTTGCCGCAATATTGGAAGTTTTAAAATACCTTATTGAAAATAAACTCAAAATTAGTTCCATAGATATAGTTTTTACACTATCTGAAGAAAGTGCTGAATTTGGCTCAAGTAAGCTTGATTATGGAAAGATTAGCGCAAAAAAAGGATATACTTTTGACAGCCTTTCCCCATTTGGATCCATAATAACTGCCTCGCCATTTTACAATAGATTTGATATTAAAATTATTGGAAAATCAGCTCACGCATCATTTCCTCACGAGGCAATAAATGCCCTAAGGATATTTGGTATTGCTCTTAATAAAATAAAGCTTGGTAAAATAAACAATAAGACAATTGCAAACATAGGAATTGTAAGTTCCGGTCATGCGCCAAATACTATTCCTGGAGAAGTTGCAATTAGTGGCGAGGTTAGAAGTTTTGTTAAGAAAGAAATTGAAGACTATTCAAGGTTTATCGTAAATAAGTTTACGGAAATTGCTTTAAAGTTTGGAGCTAGGGTGGAGGAAAAAGTTATCCCATCGTGTTCGGGTTATGAATATTCTGTAAGCGATGAATTTATTAGAACAACAAGGAAAATAATAAAAGATTTTGGTCTCAAACCTAGCTTAATGAGAAAATGGGCGTGTTCTGATGCAAATATATTTAATGAACATGGAATTAAAATTCTTAATTTGGGAGACGGTGTAGTAAATGCTCACACTACAGATGAGTATATCGCTGTCAATGATCTGTCTAAATTAGCATCTTTGGTTTTTTCGCTAGCCATTGGCAAATAAGACAAAAAGATTAGAGATAGATTTTATAAATTGCCCGAAAATCTTTGATATAGGGATAAGCCAACATGCTATAATAAACGCTACTATTAATTAATGGACATTTATAATAATTTTCCCCTTAAAGATATTATTTATTATAAAATCGGCGGCAGTGCTAAGTTTGTTTTAAAGATTCTCAAAAGAGAAGATCTATTGGAAGCGTTAGAATTCGTAAAGAAAAATAAAATAAGAAAAGTTTTGCCTGTTGGACTTGGATCAAATCTTTTGGTAAGCGATAATTTTTTTGATGGGGCAGTTTTGTGGTTTGCAAAATCACCAAAAAATGAAATTATTCTTGATTCTGATGGTTTGGTTAAAACATTTGCATCAACTTTACTTGATGAGCTGATTCAATTTTCTTTTGACAACAATTTAATCGGACTTGAATGGGCAGGAGGATTGCCAAGTACGGTTGGTGGAGCGCTTAGAGGAAATGCTGGCGCATTTGGTGGAGAAATAAAAGATAATTTATATAAAGCAGAGATTTTTGAGTTGTTGGATAATGGAGAATTCGTGCAAAAAGAAATGATGATGTCTGATCTTCAATTTTCTTATAGAAATAGTATTGTCAAGAAAAACAAAAATTTAATTATTGGAAATTGTTTTTTCAAGCTTGAAAAAACAGATAAAAAAGCTTTAGAAAATGCAAAAAATATATATTTTTCCTACATAGAGTATAGAAATCAAAACCATCCGGTTGATTTTCCATCCTGCGGATCTGTTTTTAAAAATATTACAAAAAAAGAAGAGGTTAGTAAAATATTAAGTATATGGGTAGATGTAAAAGATCTGGTTGAAAATAATTGGCATAGAAAAGTATCTATGGGTTACGTTATTAAGAGACTTGGTTTTTCTAACTTTACAATTGGAGGGGCAAAAGTATCGGAAAGACATGCAAATTATATTGTAAATTTTAATAATGCAAAATTCGATGATGTTTTTTCAATAATTGAAAAAATAAAAGATAAATTCGATGATGTTTTTGGATTTTTGCCAGAAGTGGAAGTTGAAATTGTAAAATAAATTGTAAAGCTTTTGAATTGATGCTATATTTAAGATAAAAGGTATGGAAGATTCGGATTTGAAAAAAGCACGCATTGAAAAATTAAATAAAATAAAGTTATTGGGCTGGAATCCATATGCCTCCTCATTTGATAAAAGACAGACAATTGCGGATGCTTTAAAAAGTTTAGGGAAGACTGTTAAAACCGCGGGAAAAATTTTTTCATATAGAGAGCATGGAAATATTGCTTTTGCAGATCTCAAAGACGAAAGCGGAAAAATCCAGATTTTCTTTCAGAAAAAACTCCTTGGGGAAAATTACAAGAACCTCAAACTTTTGGATATCGGAGACTATGTTGGGTTTGAAGGAGAGGTAATTAAAACAACAGCTGGAGAAATTTCTATTGCTCCAACTTCCTATACGTTGTTGACGAAATCCCTTTTGCCTCTTCCTAGCGAATTTTTTGGGATAAAAGATCAAGAAACTAAATTTCGCAAGAGATATCTTGATTTGGTTCTTAACCCCGAGCTTCGAGACATATTCAGAAAGAAAAACCTTTTCTGGCAGACAATTCGTGAATACTTGGTAAAAAATGGGGGATTGGAGGTTGAGACTCCTGTTTTGGTAAATACAACAGGAGGTGCCGATGCGCGTCCATTCACTACTCATCATTTTGCATTCGATATGGATGTGTATTTGCGAATTTCCCCTGAATTATATTTGAAAAGACTTTTAGTTGCGGGATTTGAAAAAGTTTTTGAAATAGGCAGAATTTTTAGAAACGAAGGGGCGTCAGATGAACATTTGCAAGATTATACGCAGATGGAGATGTATTGGGCATACAAAGATTATGAGTGGCTTATGGATTTTGTTGAAAAAATGACGCAAGAAGTCATTAAGAAAGTTTTCGGATCATTAAAAACAAAATGGAAAGATCAAATTATTGATTGGAGTGGAAAATGGCCGAGAGTTGAATTCATGAATCTTTTAAGCGAAAGGTGGAAAGTAGATGTGGAAAAAATGTCGGTCAATGAATTATATGATTTGGCGAAAAAACTTAAAGTTAAGATAGAACCTGATTTAGGAAGAGGAAGGGTTTTGGATTATCTTTACAAGAAAACAATTAGACCTAGTCTTATTCAGCCAATGTTTTTGATTAACCATCCCGTTGAGGTAGAGCCATTGGCAAAAAGATTGGAATCAAACCCAAACAATGTGCAGAGAATGCAAATTTTGGCAATGGGATCAGAGCTTGGTAAAGGATTTTCTGAATTAAATGATCCTTTAGATCAATATGAAAGATTTAGAGAGCAGCAAGCGCTTCGAGACGCTGGGGATGAGGAAGCACAAATGATGGATGAGGATTTTGTGGAAGCTTTGGAATATGGCATGCCACCAGCTGCCGGTTTTGCATATTCTGAGAGGTTATTCGCAATGCTTATGGATAAACCTGTTAAAGAATTACAATTTTTTCCCTTAATGAAACCAGAAAAACAAAAGTAATCCGTTGATTGACTTTAATACTTTAATGTATTAAAGTGAGATGTGACTAAGGTTTCGCGGGTTAGGATTGACGCAAGACATCTAGGATATTTTATAAACAACTTCTGGAATCTCATCACTCTTTTAGAAAATAAGGATCAGGTTGCAAGTTTTCTTAAAGATCTTCTTACTCATACGGAAATGAAGATGTTGGCAAAGCGTATTCAAATTGCAAAAATGTTGTTGGATGGCCATGATTATCGAACAATCAGAGGCTATGTTAAGGTAAGCGATGCAACAATTGCAACTATAAGCAATAAATTAGAAATTGGAGGCGAAGGACTAAAAACTGCGATAGGGTATTTTAGGAAGGTTGAAAAAGATATAGAAAGAGAAAGATTAAGGATAGTTCCCGATCTTAAAAAAAGATATGGACAATATTTTCTTCTCGATAAGATAATCGATAAAACTAGTAAGCAGGTGAGGGTTCGCAATAAGAAAAAATCCATTAAGAAAGATATACCACTTTAATACTCTAATGTATTAAAGTAAAGGTAAAAGGTGTAGATTGTTGATTTCTTTAACTTTATTTAACTTTAATATAGTTATACTTATGAAAAAGTTACTTGTTGCAACAACAAATAAAGGAAAATTAAGAGAGATTTCGAATTTTTTGAAAGATTTGCCTCTTGAAATTGTTTCGCTTGCCGATATTGGTATTAATGATAAAGTAAAAGAAACAGGAAAAACATATGAAGAAAATTCAAGAATTAAGGCTTTCTTTTATTCAAAAAAAAGTAATTTACCTGCAATTGCAGATGATGGAGGATTGGAGATTAATGCATTAGAAGGAGCGCCAGGAATAAAAAGTAAAAGGTGGTTGGGTCGGGATGGAACAGATAAGGAATTAATAGGGCATATGAAAAAAGTTGCATTAACCCTTGGGACAAATAGAAAAGCATTTTTTAAGACCGTTGTGTCGTTTGCTCTGCCAAATGGGAAAATATGGAGCGTAAACGGAGAAGTAGAAGGAGTAATAGCGAGGAAACCTTATGTTAAACTGTTGGAAGGGTATCCGTATAGATCATTTTTTTATTTACCCCAAATTAAAAAGTATTATCATGAAAATGAATTGACCAGCGATGAGCAAAAAGAATATAATCATAGATATAGGGCAATTGAAAAATTAAAACCAATAATAATGAAAGAATTAAGAATTAAGTATTAAGTATGTTAGATTTAAAATTAATCAGAGAGCATTCGGATATTGTAGAAAAAGGGGCAAAAAATAAAGGAATTGAAATAAATCTTTCTCATATTCTTGAAATAGATAAAAGACATAAGGAATTATTCTTATCCGTTCAAAAACTTAGAGGGGAAAGAAATATTTTGGTTAAATCAATTAAAGGTAAGCCAACAGCAGAACAAATTAATAATGGAAAAAATATTAAAGAAAAATTAGAAAAAGAAGAACATGCTTTAAAAGCAGTTGAGGAAGAACTAAAAAAAGAACTTTTGCAAATTCCTAATCTTCCATTAAAAGATGTACCCATTGGGGACCCTTCAAAATTTGAATTAATAAGGGAAGTAGGCAAGCCAAAGAATTTTAATTTCAAAGTAAAAGACCATTTGGATATAGGCGAAGCGTTAGATATTATTGATACGCAAAGAGCTACAAAAGTTTCAGGAACAAGATTTGCATATTTGAAAAATGAAGCAGTTCTTTTAGAATTTGCATTAATTCAGTTCGTCTTAAATAAACTTATTGATAATGGTTTTTCTCCGATATTGCCCCCAGCTCTTATTAGATTTGAGATTACCAAAGAATTAGGATATTGGGAGAGGGGAAATCACAATAATTATTATTTAGTTAGTGATTACGAAGAAACTATTGAGAGCAAAGAAAAAGAAAACCCTCTTTATCTAATTGGAACTGCAGAACATTCAATAGTGCCAATGTATAAAGATGAAGTTTTTAATTCAAAAGATTTACCTAAAAAATATATTGGATTTTCATCCGCATTTAGAAGAGAAGCAGGAACTTATGGAAAAGATACGAAAGGAATTTTGAGAGTTCATCAATTTGATAAATTAGAAATGGTAGAATTTGTAAGACAAGAGGACGACGAAAAAGAAAGAAACAACATGCTTTCATTGGTGGAAGAATTTATGAAAGATTTAGAACTTCCTTATAGAGTCGTTAAACTTGCAAGTCGCGATTTAGCATTTCCAACAGCCCAGACTATTGATATTGAAACGTGGATTCCCTCACAAAATAAATATAGAGAAACTCATTCGATTTCAACAACAACAGATTTTCAGTCTAGGCGTTTAAATATTAAATACAAAGACGGGGAAGAAAAAAAGTTTGTACATATTTTAAATGGAACCGCATTTGCAATTGGCAGAACTATAATTGCGATTTTGGAAAATTATCAGGAAGTCGATGGAAATGTATTAATTCCAAAAGTTTTACAAAAATATTTAGGAAAAACTGCTATAAAGCCCCAAAAATAACTCTTGTGATTTTTGCCGTTTTAATAGTCTAAACTATTCAATTTGAAGCAAGGAAAAAATCTTGACAAAGTAATAAAAATAATACACGATAATTATATTAATTTCTGTCCGCCTTATGTCCGAGGCAATTCTCTCGGAGCTGCGGGGCGCGCAGACCGAGAGGGGGTGATTATAAACATGGCAAAGAAAAAGAAGAAGAAAAAGAAGAAGTAATTGGTAAGCTATTTGGAGCATTACCAATTGATCAGTTGGTAACCACGTTCAGTTACATGAACGTGGTTTTTTTATGGTAAAATAAATGCATATGTTGTCTTTCTTAAATAAAATTTTTGACTCCAACGAGAAAGAAATAAACAAACTTAATCCTTTAATTTCAGAAATCAATTCTTTCGAAGAAAAATTTAAGAAATTAAAAGACAAAGATTTTCCTAAAAAAACCCAAGAGTTTAAAGAAAGAGTTAACTTAGGGGAATCTTTAATCAGTATTTTGCCGGAAGCTTTTGCCTTAGTTAGGGAAGCATCCCGAAGGACATTAGGACAGCGTCATTACGATGTGCAGATTATGTCAGGGATTGTTTTATCTCAGGGAAAAATTGCAGAACAAAAAACGGGAGAAGGAAAAACTTTATCTGCAATTCCGGCATTATATTTACATAGCTTAACCGGTAAAAGCGTTCACCTGGTAACTGTCAATGATTATTTAGCAAGAAGAGATGCCGGTTGGATGGGTCCTGCTTTTAATTTTTTAGGTATAAAAGTTTCCTCAATAATTAACGAAAAATCATTTATTTTTGATCTAGATTATTTTGATAAAGATGCTTCGGATTTTAGACTGTCGCATCTAAGGCCTATTTCCAGAAAAGAGGCGTATAAGGCAGATATTGTTTATGGAATCAATTCTGAGTTTGGTTTTGATTATTTAAGAGATAATATGGCACAAAGTATGGAAGATACGGTACAGAGGGGTTACTATTTTGCCGTGGTTGATGAAGTGGATTCGGTACTTATCGATGAAGCGAGGACACCCCATATAATTTCCGCACCGGACGAAGCACCCGCCCGAAAATATTATGAATATGCCAAGCTTATTGAAAAATTAAATTCAGATATAGATTATAAAATTGATGAAAAACTAAAAACTGCTCATTTAACAGATCACGGGATTGGAAAGATAGAAAAAATATTTGGAATTAGTAATATTTATGAAAAAGATTTCGATACCGTTTATCATTTGGAAGCAGCTCTTAAGGCGCGCACTTTATTTAAAAAAGAAAAGGATTACATAGTAAAAGACGGTCAGGTAATTTTGGTTGATGAGTTTACCGGACGACTCATGATGGGCAGGCGTTTATCCGAGGGTTTGCATCAGGCGATAGAGGCAAAAGAGGATGTTGAGATTCAAAGAGAGTCGAAAACTCTGGCGACAGTTTCTCTGCAAAATTATTTCCGCATGTATGAAATTCTTTCGGGTATGACAGGTACAGCAGTAACGGAAGCAGAGGAATTTCATAAAATCTACAAACTTGATGTAGTAGTAATTCCAACAAACACGAAGATGTTAAGAAAAGATAATCAGGATTTAGTTTATAAAACAGGGAGGGGTAAATTATCCGCTGTAATTGATGAAATAGAAAAGGCCAGCAAAATTGGGCAGCCTGTTCTTGTGGGTACAACGTCAATTGACAAAAATGAACTTATAGCAGAACTTCTTAAAAGACGCGGTATAACGCATGAAGTTTTAAATGCTAAAAATCATGAAAGAGAAGCGCAAATAATAGCAAAAGCCGGAGAAAAAGGAGCGGTTACCGTAGCAACCAATATGGCAGGCCGAGGAGTAGATATTATTTTAGGCGGAGATACGCCAAAATCTGACGATGGGAAAGACAAGGTAGGAACCCCGGAGTGGGATAAGTGGGAGAAAAAACACAAAGAAGTAATTTCTCTTGGCGGACTATATGTTATCGGTACGGAGCGTCATGAGTCACGAAGAATAGACAATCAGTTAAGAGGAAGAAGCGGGCGTCAGGGCGATCCAGGACAATCCCGATTTTTTGTGGGTTTGGATGATGAGATAATGCGGCTTTTTGGAGGAGAAACTATTTCAAATCTCATGACCAGATTTAATATGCCGGAAAATGTTCCCCTTCAGCACATGATTGTTTCAAAATCAATAGAACAGGCGCAGAACAAAGTTGAGGGATTCAATTTTGATATCAGAAAACATCTCGTTGAGTATGATGATGTTTTAAATAAACAAAGGGAAATTATTTATAAAAGAAGAAGAAACATCTTGGAAGGGTTAGATAATTTTTCATCTAGGGATGAGGTGATAAATAAAATAAACGATGCAATAGGTACGATAGTTAATGTACAAATTGCGCAAGCTTATGAAGTCGATAAATCAATAGACGAAAGGATAACGGACGAATTTTTAACAATTATACCTTTTGATGATCAATCAAAAGTGCAACTGATTAAACAACTTGAACAAATATCTTTAGATGAACAAAAAATAGACTTTCTTTCAAAACTTGCAAAAGATGTTTACGATAGCAAAGAAGAGAAGATGGGTAAAGATTTGATGCGTCAGATTGAAAGATTCGTAATTCTTTCGGTTATTGATAATCTTTGGGTTGACCATTTAGATGCTATAGAAAATCTGCGTCAGGGAATAGGACTGCGCGGATATGCGCAGAAAGATCCGTTAGTTGAGTACAAAAATGAAGCGTATAAAATGTTTGAACAATTAGTTAGAGGAATTGATGATGAAATAATACATAGAATTTATAAAATTCAGGTTCAGCAATCACCAATAATTCCTCAACATAAGCATATTATTGAACAAGCGGCAGGAGCAACATCGATTTCTCCATCTTTACAGTCAAGAGAAGTTAGTAAGCCAATTAATAATCAGGGATCAGGTAAAAAGAAAATCGGTCGCAATGACCCCTGTCATTGTGGGTCAGGAAAAAAGTACAAGAAGTGTCATTATCCTAACTAAATTTATAAAAACTCTCTAGCAGATAGCCTCTTTTTAAATGTGGTATAGTTTAATTAATGCCATACCAAAAGCCACATTATGAACATCTTAAAAATAAATGGACAGATCGCCATAGGGAACTCCAAAAGATTCTATGGGCAAAACATAAAAATTCCCTTGATTGGCTGGTTAACAATTCCAAGCAATTGGTAGTTGGATCATTAGGAGGATTGATTCTTCTTACCTCTCCCGCTATTCAACAATTGTCTAAACCTTCTATTTCTTTTGCAAATGAACAAATAGCTAAAAATATCGATAAAAAAGTTTTCTTAATTTCAGATCTTTCCAAGATATTGCCTTTTCAAATGAGAGCATTAAGTACGGATGAAGAAGAAAAAATAGCAAATGTGCTGTCTAGAACTTTTGGTATCAAAGTTACCCCGGAATTGAACGGAAAAAGACTTAATAGGAGTTATGGTTTGATTGGGGCAGAGCAACACTTGGCGCGTTACCCCGGAGACAATATGGATAACCATTTTGATCGCCAAGAAGACGCAAATAAATTTTATTCATCCGGAATGGCCCATGGACTTGGAGCCTGGGGTTATTTTGCGCCATCAATAAATGATTTTACGAAGAAAGATAATGAGAAAGAAAAATATTACATTGCAGTTCAAACTTTTTTGATACAGGACTACAATAAAAGAGTTGCAGAATATAGGGACTTTTTCAAATTTAGAAAAATGTTGGTTGTAAATCCCAATAATGGGAAGGCAATAGTTGCGGTGATTGGTGATTCCGGCCCTTCAGAATGGACGGGTAAACAATTAGGAGGATCACCGGAAGTTATGGATTATTTGGAAAGATTTGATGGATCACAAAGAGGGCCAGTTCTATATTTTTTTATTCTGGATCCGGAAGATAAAGTTCCTTTGGGTCCAATTGCGATATAATATATAAAATGAGTAAATATTTTTATAGCCACATTGTGGAGACATCGACAATCAGTCTTGAGCTAGGAGAAATGGATCTTTCAAAAGAGGAAAGATTGCATTTGATCTCTTTGGCCCAGGCAAATATCCATAGTGCGGTTTTAGATATAATTTTGTCTCATCTTTCAGATGATGGTAAAAAAATATTTTTAGATAACCTCACTTCAAAAGACCATGTTAAATTATGGAAGCATCTCAAGGAAAATATTGATGACATTGAAGAGAAAATAAAAAAAGTAGCAGATGATTTAAAAAAAGAGCTATTTAAAGATATTCAAGAGGCCCGCATTAACGCCAAAGCGAGGCAGTCAAAAGAAAAAGTTATTTCCTCTAATAAATAATGCAAGGAGTTTATAAAAATAAAGCAATTTACCATCTTGCAAAAGATAAAGTCATGAAAAGACTGATTCGGGAATACGATATTCTTGAAGAAAAATATAAAAATCCTAATATATTCTTGGATTTGGTAAATGCGATCGTTAATCAACAGCTGTCAGGTAAGGCAGCAGCAACTATATTTGAGAAATTCAAAAGTGTCTTCAAAAATAAATTATCCATAGAGCCCGATGATATATTGAAAATTCCAGATGATAAATTAAGATTATGCGGAATTTCATTTGGTAAAATTTCTTATATTAAAGGTTTATGCAAGGCCGTAAAATCTAAGACGATTGATATAGAAAATTTATATAAGAAAAGAGACGAGGAAATAATTGAAGAGCTTACAAAATTAAAAGGCATAGGAAGATGGACAGCGGAAATGATTTTAATTTTTTCATTAAGAAGAGAAGACGTTTTTTCAGCCGGAGATTTAGGTCTTAGAAATGCAGTATCAAAATGGTATGGAGTTGGTGTTAAGGATAGAGAAAAAATTGAAGAAATCTCTAAATGTTGGAGTCCCTATAGAAGTTTTGCGTCAAAGATATTATGGAGAAGTCTGGAAAAGAAAAATAATCTTAAAATAAGTAAGAACAAAAAATGAAGGCTTGTATAGAAATTTCCTAAGATCTACATCATTTTGATCTAAAAATTCAACGCTTTCCTTTTCTAGCATCTCTCTTTTTTTCGTTACTCCGCCTCTTGCATATCCGGTAAGTTTACCATTGCTCCCAACCACACGATGACAGGGAACCTTAATAATATCTTTATTTGAGTGCATAGCAAAACCCACTATTCTGGGATTTTTGATGCCGGCAATATGCGCAACTTGTTGGTATGTCATTACTTTTCCTCGCGGAATTTTTGATACAACGGAGTATATTTTTTCAAACTGCCTCATTTTATTCTTGGGGAAATTTACGGCTTTTCCTTTAAGTATCTTTCTTCAATTTTTTTAAGCTTGTCACCAACAGCTCTTTCTACGTCAACACCGGCGGCTTGAGCTAATTGAATGGTCGTAATTATTACATCCGCAAATTCTTGGTATACATTTCTTTTGTCAAATTTTTGCAGTTTTGAGCGTCTTTGTAACTTTAGTATTGAAAGTATATCATTACAGAGTTCTCCGACCTCTTCATTTAGTTTTACGGTTTTTGTCAGAATTTCTTTTTCGGTTTGTGAATAAAGCTTATATTGCGGTTTTGTTTTTTCATTGAGAATTTTAATTTTTTCTTGAAGGGATTTTAAATTCATGTTATTATTGTATCACAATGTTGAATTTCCTGATGGTTTTTTTTGCTAACTATCTTTTTATTATAATTATTTTTGTTTCGGTAATTTTTTTGTTGTTGCAAAAAAGAGATATACAAAAACAAATTTTGCTATTTTCATTTGTTAGTCTTCCTTTCGTATTTATTTTAGCTAAGATCTTAAGCTATCTATATTATAGTCCTCGTCCTTTTGTTGTCCATCATTTTACTCCGCTAGTTTTCCATGCCCCCAACAATGGTTTTCCCTCAGATCATGCAATTTTAACTTTTTCCCTTGCCACTATTGTTTTTGTATTTAATCGAAAATGGGGATTTGCAATTTTTTTCCTTGGGTTATTAGTTGGGATTGGAAGAATATACGTAGGCATACACTCCGTGATTGATGTGTTTGGGGGTTTTTTAATAAGCTCTGGCGTTGTTATAGCAGTACATCTTAGTATAATGAAATTAAGAACAGGATTAAAGAAAAATTCTACAAGCAAAAACAAATAAACAATGTATTAAAATAAGTTCATGCAAGAGATTAAGAATACAGAGTCCTGGAATAAAAAGAAAATATTTATTACGCTATTTATAATAGTTGTTATAATAATTAGCTATCTATTTAAAGCTCTAATTTTAGATAAAAATGTTTCCGTTTCGCCAACTAATTTTTCTAAGTCAGTTAAGGGAATAATTACAAGTAAAAATTCTGATCAAGTTTCGGATACATCATCCCAATCAAATATTCCTGATATACAAACTTTACTGCAGCAGAAAATTAATACTATAAAACAAGAAGTTGAAAAACTAAACATCGTAGAAATTGCGTCATCTTCTCCTCAAATTCAAAAAGTTATCAATGACATCAATTCTATTAAGCAATATCCCAGTAAGGAGGGTAAAGATATTTGTCAAAAAATCTGTAGTGGTTTATAAATATGGACGAATTGCATCAAAGAATTGTTAACGTAATTAATAAATTAGATATTGAGGGAAAGAATAATAAAATTCTAGAGCTTGAAAAAGAAAGCGCTAATCCTCTTTTTTGGCAGGATCATAAAAATGCGGCTGAAAAAATGAAGGAGCTTGCAGGTATCCAAAAAATAATGCAGGAGGCAGAAGAATTAAAAAATTTAGTTAGTGCTAACAAAATGGAAAAAGCAGAAAAATTACTAAAAGATCTTGAATTTTTGCTTTATCTATCTGGCCCATATGATGATTCCAGGGCTTTAATGTCTATTCATTCGGGTCAGGGAGGGGTAGAGGCAATGGATTGGGCCCAGATGCTTTATAGGATGTATACCCGCTATTTTGAAAAAAAGGGATTTCAATATGAGGTGATTGACACGACTTTGGGTGAAGAAGCAGGAATTAAAACTATTACTATTGAGGTAAATGGTAAATATGCCTATGGTTACCTTAAGGGAGAAGCCGGCGTACATAGGTTAGTTAGACTTTCTCCTTTTAATGCAGATAATTTAAGACAAACATCATTTGCCTTAGTTGAAGTAATGCCCGATCTTGAGGAAGATGGCGAGATTGAAATTAAAGATGATGAATTGGATTGGGAATTTTATAGAGCTAGTAGTCATGGAGGACAAAATGTACAAAAAGTTTCTTCGGCTGTCAGATTGAAACATAAACCAACAGGAATCGTCGTGACTGCGCAATCAGAGCGTTATCAAGCGCAGAATAGAGAATACGCCTTAAAGATCTTACGCGCAAAATTGTGGATTTTGAAAGAGGAAGAGAGAAAAAAAGAAGAAAAGAAACTAAAAGGCGGATATAAAACTCCGGGATGGGGAAATCAAATCCGTTCTTATGTTTTACATCCTTATCATATGGTAAAGGATCTCAGAACAGATTACGAAACATCAAATACGCAATCAGTTTTGGATGGTAATATTGACGAGTTTATAGATGAGGAACTTAGGAAACTTTCCTAATTAATGGCCTGTCCCGCGAATCCCCGCTGAGCGGGAAGAAGGCGGGTTGTCAAATGATAGAAAATGTGGTTTACTATACTTAATAAATCTTTTGCATTTTCCTTTTGTAATCTTGATTTATAATCCTATTTCATGTTTCGGATTTAAAGAATGAAGGAGGTGAGCGATATAAGATATGGAAGAAGAAACAAAAAATGAATTATCAACCCAAGATGATTTAATACATACTTTGGATAGTCATACTTCAATTTTGACATCAAAATTGTTAATTATTTTAGCTTTATTTATTCTGCTTGGTGTTGGTACGGGTTATTTGTTGTCTAAAAAAGGGACTTTAAATACCGGTACTAGTTCAACATCAAGTACATCTAATAAAGGAACGGTTGTGGGTTCAAACGACACAAAGACTTTTAAAGATACGGCGACAGGTGTGCTTAATGTCGGAGGTATAGGTGGTGAAGGCTCTTACCATTTAGTGCGTCCAGGAGGAGACAGTCAAAACGTTTATCTGACTTCTTCGATTGTGGATTTATCACTCTTTGTTGGAAAAAAAATTACAGTTTGGGGACAGACCCAAAAAGCTCAGCATGCAGGATGGCTTATGGATGTAGGAAGAGTGGAGGTTCTTCAGTGATAAAGTTAGATAAAGTCTCAAAAAAATTTGGTACCGGTGTTTTTGGTCTTTCAAATATTACTTTGAGCGTAGATAAGGGAGAATTTGTGTTTTTGGTAGGACCTACCGGTTCTGGAAAAACGACAATTTTTAGATTGATAATTAAAGAAATCACGCCGTCTGAAGGGACTATAACTGTTGACAATTGGGACATAGGAAAATTGCCACATAATAAAGTTCCTCATCTTAGAAAAAAAATTGGCGTTATTTTTCAAGACTTAAAGCTTCTTTTAGATAGGACAGTCTTTGAAAATATACTTTTACCCCTTGAGGTTTCCGGGGTGAGGGCACAAGAGGCGCAAAAAAAAGTTAATGAGGTTCTAGAGAAAGTTAGTATAACTGCCCATAAAGATAAATTTCCAATTCAGCTTTCAGGAGGAGAACTTCAAAGGGTTGCCATTGCTAGAGCCCTAATACTTTCTCCTGATATACTATTAGCGGATGAACCAACTGGTAATCTGGATTCTAAAACTTCATGGGAGATAGTAAAATTATTAGAGGATATAAATGAAAAAGGTACTACTGTAATTATGGCAACGCATAATGCTGAGATCATGAAGACATTATCAAAAAGAGTCATAGGTTTAGATAAAGGACATTTGGTAAAAGACGATAAAAAACAAAAAGAGGATAAAAAATGAAATTTTTTCAAGCGTGGCTTAATATCAGACGTTCCCCATATCAAGCAATTGCGGCAATTCTTGTAATGCTTTTAACATTTCTTGTAATATCATTTTTTACATTCATTCTTTTTGGTTCATCAAAAGTCGTGAGTTACTTTGAATCTAAGCCTCAGGTTACAGCATTCTTTCGAAACGAAGCTAAACAAGCCGATATAAATTTACTTGAGGATAGTTTAAGATCAACGAAAAAAGTGGCGAGCGTTAAGTTTGTTTCAAAACAGGATGCATTAAAAATTTATAGAGAGCAAAACAAAAATGATCCTTTGTTGCTAGATTTGGTTACAGCTGATATTTTGCCTGCATCACTGGAAATAGCAACTATTAAAATAGAAGACTTATCCAGCATTTCAGATACTCTAAAAGTTTCTCCGATAGTATCGGAAGTAATTTTCCAGAAGGATGTTGTTTCAACTTTAACATCCTGGACAAATGCCTTACGAAGAATAGGAATTGCCCTTGTTGTTCTTCTTTTACTGGTGTCAATTTTTATTATGGTAACTGTTATTGGAATTAAAATATCTCAGAAAAGAGAAGATATAGAAATAATGAGATTAATTGGAGCCACTAATTGGTATATTCGCTGGCCCTTTATTTTTGAGGGTATTTTCTACGGAGTTAGTGGCGCTTTCTTGGGATGGATTATAGCATCGGCAGCAATATGGTATTCTACTCCTTTCTTGTCTTCTTTTTTACGGGGTATACCAATTCTTCCATTTTCACCGATTTTCTTACTTGAACTTTTAGGCGGTGAGTTATTATTAGCTATTATTCTTGGTATAATCTCAAGCTTTTTGGCAGTATTAAGATATCTGAAATAGATTTTATTATTTTGAAATATGGCTTATGGTCTTAAAGATGAGAAAATTTTTACTCTTAGTAATCTTACTTATTTCTTTTTTATATTACGGTAGTCCTATTTATTCTCAAACCCCAACTCCCGATAATTCACCGGCAATACAGGATCTTCAAAGTAAAATTAAAGATTTGCAAAATAAAATTGTGGATCTTCAGGGGCAAGCAAAAACTTTATCTTCACAGATTGCCATCATGGATAATCAGATACGACTGACAGAAGTTAGAATTGACGCTACGCAAAGGGATATATCAAATTTAACTTTAGACATAGATACTGCTACCAAAAAAATAACAAGTCTTCAGGATTCATTAGATATTTTGACAGGAGTACTCTTGAATAGAATTGTTGCAACCTATGAGGTGGGTACAGCCCAACCTTTTGAGGTATTAATATCTTCTGATAATGTTTCCAATTTTTTTACGAGACTTAATTATTTAAAAATTGCTCAATCTCATGACAAAAAATTAGTTTATGAAACACAGCAGGCAAAGAATGATTACACAAATCAAAAGCAGATATTTGAAAATAAGAAAAGGCAGGTAGAGCGTCTTAAGGCTCAACTGGAAAGTTATACAAATCAGCTCGCTCAAGAAAAGACAAATAAACAGTCTCTTCTTGCTCAAACACAAGGAAGTGAAGGAACTTATCAGCAACTTCTTTCCCAAGCGCAAGCGCAATTGAATGCTCTTTCTAGCTTTGCAACGTCCCGCACAGGAGGAGTACAGATAGTTTCCCACTCAGATCTATCAGATACCTGGGGAAAATATTATAATCAAAGAGACGCAAATTGGGGAAATAATATAATAGGATTGTCAAACATGACAGTTTGGAGTGTTGGGTGCCTTCTTACCTCTTACGCTATGGTTTATACCCATTATGGGGGATCAACTACTCCTTCTGAAGTGGCGGCCAATTCTGGTAATTTTTCCTTATCAACTGCGTTATTCTTAAGACCTGGTCCATCTGCAAGCGGACATTCTGTAAATGCAATTTATAGTCCATCTTTTGATTATTTAAGAGAACAATTAAATAGCGGGCATGCCATTATAGCGGGTTTATCTTATGATGGAGGGCCAATTGCAGACCATTGGTTGGTATTAAGATCTGTTGACGGAGATTCTTTTAAGGTTAACGATCCCTTGTATGAAGGGGCAATGAACGTGTCTCTCAATGATCATTACAAAAGTTTAAAAATCGTTGAAGCAAGGATTTATCAATAAATTATTCTTAATGAGAGCGATAATCGGGTTGATTACTTTTGTATTGTTTTTATTTTGCTCACCTGTTATTAAATCTGCCTTTGCTGCAATTAGTATTACAAGCGTTTCCCCAACTGTAATTAACTCACAGGAGGATATTATTTCTTTAACTGCGACTGCTTCTGGTCTTTCAAGCAGCACTCAATATCTTCAGGTTGTTTTTACAAAAGAAGGAGAAGCAACGAATTATTTTGGCCTTACAAACAACCAGCAAGGAGAATGGTATAAATACAAGTCAAGTCCATCTTTAGCAGGGGATTTGCAAGTTTATTTTTATAGCTTTACTCCCGTTGGAGGAGCATGGACGGGAACAATATCTGCAAAACTTGACACTGGTGATAATGGGTTTAAAGGTATTGGTAATTACATAATTAAACTTGCTAAATACATAACATCATCAAGTCCGACTTACTCGGCAAATCAGTATACGGTAACAGTAAATATTGCTATTCCGACGCCAACTCTTACTCCTACACCGACGCCAACTTTAACTCCGACTCCAACCCCTCCCCCCACAAAGACCCCAACATCTACGCCAATTCCGGCAATTGGTTTAGCAGTTTCATCTTTCTTTCAGGCAGAAAAACAAGCTTTTCCAACTTCAATCCTTGGAGAAAGTACTCAAAGCGCAATTAGTAAAACGAGCGACAAGGAAGGCTATAAAAATCCCAAGAATCAATTAAAAGTACTTTCAGCTAGAGACGACGTAATTGTAAAAATGTTAATTAGTTTTGGAGTTATTTTACTTATCTCCTGTGGTATACTGTTTTTCAGATTGCATATCAAAAACAAGGAAGATATAAAATGATATGGAGGAAATTTTTGTTACAGAAGGTTTCAAAAAAACTCAGCAGCTTGGTAAAAGATTTAGCAAAAAATTAAAAGGCGGCGATGTGGTTACCCTGTATGGAGACTTAGGGAGCGGTAAGACGACTTTTGCTCAAGGACTAGCACAAGGACTTGGTGTAAAAAGAAGAATTATTTCTCCTACGTTTGTAATAGTTAGGAGTTACAAAATAAGCATTAAGCATATTTATCATATAGATCTTTATAGAATAACTAATGGAAGAGATATTGAAGGCTTAGGACTTAGCGAGATTATTGAAAATCCACAAAATATAGTTGTAATTGAATGGCCGGAAAAAATGGGTAATCTCCTGCCCAAAAATAGATGGGAAATTAAGTTCGAGTATCTTGACATAAATAAAAGAAGAGTAGCAATAAAAAATATTAAATCATGCTAGAAATAACAAAAGCAATCGATGTATTAAATAATGGGGGTATTGTCATTTTCCCAACAGATACGGCATTTGGGATAGGCTGTAGAATTGACGATAGTAAAGCAGTATCAAGACTTTTTAAAATTCGCAGAAGACCGGAAAATAAAGCAGTTCCGGTTCTTGTTAATAGTATTAATATGACAAGAGAATATGTTGAAGAAATACCGCAGGACGTAGAGAATCTCATGAAAAAATATTGGCCAGGAGCACTTACTATAATACTGCGCTGTAATAGGGTAAGAGTGCCAGCTTTAGTTCGGGGCGGAGGAGAAACTTTAGGAGTAAGAATTCCCAACAATAAAATTACCCAAAAAATTATTTCTAAAGTTGGAGTACCAATCTTGGGACCGTCAGCAAATTTTAGCGGTTGCAAAACTCCTTATAGTTTTGAAGAGTTAGATAGGAAACTTATTGATTTGGTAGATTTTGTAGTTAGGGGAGAAACAAGCGGTGGGGAAATGGTATCAACAGTAATTGATTGTTCTGTTAAGCCATGGAGCCTCGTACGGGGAGGTGCCATAAAAATAAACATATGAATAAATTAATTATAGATACCTCGGACAATAAACTTGTTACAGTTGGTTTAAAAATTGGAGAAAAAGAATTTACTTTAAGTAAGAAAGTTACTTTTAATGGGGTGCAGTTTGCGCTTCCGATGATAGATAGTCTTTTGAATAAATACTCAATAAGCGTCAAAGAGATTGATTTAATTGACATAAACGTGGGCCCAGGCTCTCTTACGGGTATAAAAGTAGGAATGGCAATTGCCAACGCCTTATCTTATTGCTTAAAGATTCCTATTAATTATAATAAATAATTGACTTCTCTTTGAATTTAAATTTATACTGGTTATATGCATAATTTCTTTTCTCTTTTCTTTCCTCATGAGAACAATAACTACAGGGCGAAGCTTTTGCATCATAATGTTTTGCTGATTATTATATCTTTTCTTTTTTTAGGGAGCTTTTTGTTCTCAAATATTAAAAGAAACTTTCCATCTGTTTTGGGAATATCAGTTGATGTCTCATCACAAAAACTCCTTCTTCTTACAAATAAGGTTAGAGGAGAAAATGGTTTGCCTGCGTTAACTTTAGACAATAGGCTTTCTCAAGCGGCATCTAATAAAGCAGATAACATGTTTGCTCAAAACTATTGGGCGCATAATTCTCCTGATGGTAAAACTCCCTGGCTGTTTATTAAAAATTCTGGGTATAATTATGTCTATGCAGGCGAGAATTTAGCCAGAGGGTTCAATAATACGGAAGATGTTTTAAAGGCCTGGATGGCAAGTCCGAGTCATAGGGAAAACATACTTTCTCAGAATTATAAAGATATTGGATTTACAGCTAAAATAGGTAGATTGAATGGGGAAGAAACGGTTTTGATAGTTGAGGAGTTTGGTAATCAAACTATGTATCAGGTTTCACGAGCTAGACCGGAAAAAGAAGAAAAGCCAACATCAACTTTTGCGCAGGGTAAAGTTTTCTCTTCTAATATCTTTTCAAATCCGCTTCAGAAAACGCCTTTAATAAACAGCCTGTTTATATCTTCAAATCTTGATAGGGCAATTTTAATTATTTTTATTTCTGCCTTAATTTTAGATATGATTATCGCGCAGAAGAAAAATGTCGTTCGCGCAGTTGGGCACAATGTGGATCACATACTGTTTTTGTTATTTATACTTTTTCTGATTGCAGTTTTTGGCAGAGGATTAACCTTATGACTATCTTTAAAGAAGTACGAAAACACGTAGTTTATTACGCATCTCTTTTTGCAATACTTTCTTTTGGGTTTTTTCTTGCATCTATTGATGCATCAGACAAAAGACTACAAATGGCAATTACCGTAATGACCGCATTTTTTTACGTTTCGTGGGGAATCTTGCATCATTTAGTAAATCATGACTTAACGCTCAAAATTGTGGTAGAATATATACTTATTGGTAGTTTAGGAATAACAATTGTCCTTTTTCTACTAAAAGGAGGATTAGGTATATGAAGGGAGTAATTTTAGCAGGAGGATTAGCTACAAGGCTTAGGCCGTTAACATGGGTTACAAATAAACATTTGCTGCCTGTTTACAATAAGCCAATGATTTATTATCCGCTTGAGGCAATGGCTAAGGCTGGAATAAAAGAGGTTTTACTGACAAGTTCTGCCGATCATGCTGGCCATTTCAAAAACCTACTTAAATCTGGAGAAGACTTTGGTTTAAAATTATATTATGCCGTGCAAAAGAATCCTAAGGGTGGTATTGCAGATGCAATTGCGCTTGCTGAAAAATTTGCAAAAGGAGAAAAAATTTTAGTTATCTTGGGTGATAATATCTTCTCTTTTAATTTGAAGCAGGCTGTAGATAAATTTATAAAAAGAAAGAATGGAGCCATGGTGTTTGGAATAAAAATGCCGACTGAATCTAGACAATATGGAGTTATTGAAATTGACAATAATGGTAGCGTAATTTCAATTGAAGAAAAACCGGAACATCCCAAGTCTAACATTGCCCAGACGGGAATCTATATGTATGACAAAAGAGTATTTGATTTTATTAAAAATCTTACTCCATCGGCGCGTCAGGAGCTTGAGGTAACAGACTTAAACAATTTTTATGTGAAAGAAAAGACAATGCAATGTGAGATTATTGATTGGTGGGTAGATGCAGGGACATCTTATGATGAACTCTTGAGAGCAAACAATATGGTTGCGGAAAAAATAAAAAACGGAGAGCTATAGGTTTAGGTAAATGAATGAACCAAAAATTATTTCTCAAAAAACAGTTCTTAAAACAAAATTATTTAATGTTAAAGATCTGAAAATAGTTCTATCCACCGGGAGCAAAAAAACCCATACTATTGCAGAGCGTAATTCTACAATATCGGTTTTTCCACTCACCGATTCTTATGAAATTTATTTGGTATCCCAATACCGTTACTTACTAGGTAAAACCAGCCTTGAAGCAGTGGCTGGTTTTATTGATAAAGGAGAGACTTCGCTTGCTGCTGCAAAAAGGGAATTAAAAGAAGAAACGGGAATATTGGCTAACCAGTGGGAGGAGCTGGCGCGAATTGAAATGGCTGCAAGCGTTTTTAAGGGTACAGCTCACCTTTTTTTAGCAAAAGGTCTAGAAATAGAAACAGCTAGGCCTGAAGAAGGAGAAAATATTACCTTGGTTAAGATGCCTTTAAAAAGAGCAGTTGAAAAAGCAATGAATGGCGAAATAAATGTTTCCGCAAGTATTATTGGTATTTTATTGTTAGATAAATTACACAAAGAGAAAAAAAGATGAAATTACTAGTTACAGGTGGAGCCGGTTTTATAGGATCAAATTTTATTCTCTACTGGATGAATAGGTATCCCAATGACAAAATAGTTAATCTTGACAATTTAACTTATGCAGGTAATCTGGAAAATCTTAAAGCGGTTGAAAAAAATACAAATTATAGATTTTTACATGGTAACATTTGCAATTTTCAAGATGTTGAAAGGGCGATGCAGGGAATAGATATTGTTGTTCATTTTGCCGCGGAGAGTCATGTAGACAGATCGATTAAAAATCCGTCCGATTTTATAGTTACCAATGTTGTTGGTACACAAGTTTTGTTAGACGCGGCATTAAGACATAAAATAAAAAGATTTCATCATATTTCTACGGATGAAGTGTATGGAAGCCTTGAATTGAAAGATACGAATAAATTTAATGAACGAACAAAATATAATCCCAGAAGTCCATACTCAGCAAGTAAAGCTGGAGCAGACCATTTAGTTCGAGCATATTCTGTAACCTATGGTTTGCCAATTACAATATCAAACTGCTCAAATAATTTTGGACCCTACCAGTTTCCAGAGAAAATAATTCCTTTAGCAATAACAAATATATTAGAAGGTAAAAAAGTTCCAATTTATGGCGATGGGCTTTACGTTAGAGATTGGCTTTATGTTGAAGACCATTGCAAAGCAATAGATTTAATCTTACAAAAAGGAAAAATTGGGGAGACCTATTGCGTTGGAGGCTTAACGGAAGACATAAACAACCTTGCAGTTATTAAAAAAATTCTAAAAATTCTAAATAAGAATGAGGATATGATTGAATTTGTCAAAGATAGACCAGGACATGATAGAAAATATGCAATTGATTGGTCAAAAATAAAAAATGAATTAGGATGGAAACCATTTAATCAATTTGATGAATGGCTCGAAAAAACAGTGCAGTGGTATAAAGAAAATGAAAATTGGTGGAAAGATGTAAAAACTGGCGAATATAAAAAATATTACAAAGAGCAATATGGTAGGATATGAAGATTTTAGGAACAGGATTATCGGGTCTCGTTGGCACAAGACTCATTGAATTATTAAGTTCGGAATATAATTTTGAAGATTTGAGTCTTGCTACGGGTATTGACATAACAAATAAAGAACAAGTTTTTCAGAAAATTAAAGATTCCAACGCCCCGGTTGTTCTTCATTTGGCTGCTAAAACATATGTCGACGGATGTGAAGAAGATAAAATTTTTGCAAAGTTTGGGGAAGCCTGGAAAATTAATGTAGAGGGTACAAGAAATATAGTTGACGCGTGTTCAAAGGCCAGTAAGAAATTAATATACTTTTCGACAGACTTTATATTTGATGGGAGAAACCCGCCGACTGGCGGATATACCGAGGAAGATATACCCGATCCAATCAATTGGTATGCAACGACAAAATACGAAGGAGAAAAAATTATTAACAGATCCAATTTAAATTGGACAATAATTCGTTTAGCCTATCCGTATCGGGCAAATTTTGTTAAAAAAGATTTTGTTAGATCTTTAATTCAAAAACTTCAGGCGGATGAGAATCTTAAAATGGTTACGGATCATGTTATGACTCCTACTTTTATTGATGATATCGCTTTGGCTTTAGATGTTTTAATAAAAGAAAATGCCTTGGGAATTTTTCATGTTGTTGGTAGTCAGTTCGTAACTCCATACGAAGCGGCAATAAAAATTGCTGATTTTTTTAATTTTGATAAATCTTTAATATCTACAACAACAAGAGACATTTATTTTAAAGGTCATGCTCAAAGATCCTTCCGTCTTGCTCTTAAAAATGATAAAATAGCTAAGTTAGGTGTCAAAATGAAAACATTCGATGAGGGTTTAATTGAGTTAAAAAAGCAAATTATATGACAATAACATTTGTAGGGCATGGCTATGTAGGGTTGGTAACGGCTTCAGTCTTTGCCGATCTTGGTAATACGGTATGGGTAATAGGGCATACAAAAGAGAAAATCGAAAATCTTAAAAACGGCAACCTTCCTATATATGAGCCTGGGCTGGAAGAGGTTGTTAAAAGAAACGTCAAAGCAAAACGTCTTCTCTTCACTCTTGATTATTCTCAAGCTATTCCTGAATCCAAGGTTGTCTTCATAGCTGTTGGTACGCCCCCAAAGGAAAATGGCGAAGCAGACCTATCTGCCGTTTTTGATGTAGCTAAAAAGATTGGGCAAAATATTGATGGATACACAGTTATTGTAACTAAAAGCACAGTTCCTGTTGGTACAAACAGAAAAATAGAAGGAATCATTAACAATGAAAAATCGCAAAAAGCAACTTTTGATGTTGCATCCACACCTGAATTTTTACGTGAAGGGCAGGCAATTTCGGATACTCTTCATCCAGATAGAGTTGTTATTGGAACAAGATCGTTAGAAGCCAGCAAGCTATTAGTCCAGCTCCATAAACCTATCAATGGCAAATTTATTTTAACTAATATTGAGACAGCAGAAATGATAAAGTATGCATCCAACTCTTTCCTTGCAACAAAAATATCCTTTGCTAATGCCATAGCTCAATTATCGGAATTAACCGGTGCAGATGGACTAAAAGTGTTGGAGGGGGTAGGACTGGACAAAAGAGTAGGCGGTGCGTTTCTATCCCCAGGCGCAGGATATGGAGGAAGCTGTTTTCCAAAGGATGTCAAGGCCTTGATAGCAATAGCTAGTCATTATAAATACGATTTTGCTCTTTTAAAAGAGGTCGAGAGGATCAATCAAGATGCCATGAATGGTATTCTAAATAAAGCACAAAAACTTCTGGGAGGAAATATGAAAAATAAAACAATAGGTATTCTGGGATTGTCGTTTAAGCCCGATACGGATGATATGCGCGATGCCCCTTCAATAGTGGTGATTAATAAACTTCAAAAAAGCGGAGCAAGAATTAAAGCGTTTGATCCAATTGCAATGGATAATGCCAAAAAAATTCTTAAGAATGTAGAATTTTGCAATGATTCTTATTCTGTTGCAAAAGGGTCGGATCTTATAATTGTAGTGACAGAATGGAATGAGTTTAGGCAGCTTGATTTACAAAAAATAAAGAAACTAATGAAAAATCCTATTCTTCTGGATGCCAGAAATATTTATGACCCCAAATTTATAAAGGATCTTGGTTTTACTTACTTAGGAGTAGGACGATGACAAAAGTCTTTATTACAGGAATATCGGGATTTGCCGGAAGCTATTTAGCAAGATATCTCAGAAAAAAAGACATATCTATAACGGGAACTTATTTGATGGATGAAAGCCTCAAGGTTATAGAAGATATTAAAGATAGACTAAGCCTCATTAAAGTTGATTTACAGGATGCAACGAGAGTTTTAGAACTAATAAATACTATAAAGCCTGATTTGGTTTTTCATTTGGCTGCTTTGACTTCTCCCGGAGATAGCTTTAATAATCCGGTTGCAACAATTCAAAACAATATTGCGGCACAAATTAACATATTGGAGGGAATAAAAAAGGCTAAATTGCCAGACACTAAAATATTAATTGTTTCTTCTGCGGAAGTTTATGGCTTGGTTAAAAAAGAAGACTTACCCATAGATGAAGACACTAAATTAATGCCCACCAATCCTTATGCCGTATCAAAAATCGCTCAGGATTTTTTAGGCCTTCAATATTTCTTGTCTTATAAAATTAAAGTAATACGCGTACGCCCTTTTAACCATATAGGACCCGGACAGTCACCGAGCTTTGTAGTCCCGGCTTTTGCTAAAAAAATTGCAGAAATAGAAAAAGGACAAGGAAAGCCAACTCTTCTTGTTGGAAGCTTAGATGCAAAAAGAGATTTTACGGATGTAAGAGATATGGTTCGCGCTTATAGCATTATAATCGAGAAAGGTAAGCCGGGGGAAGTTTATAATATAGGCTCAGGAAAATCATATAAGATTGCTGATATTTTAGACCGATTACTTTCTTTTTCAAAATCTAAGATTGCAGTCAAAATAGATAAGTCTCTTTTTAGGCCAAGCGACAATCCTGAGCTTCTTTGTGATGCAAATAAATTTATTAGAGCTACGGGTTGGAGTCCTGAAATTTCTATAGATACTACCCTTAAGGACACTCTGGACTATTGGAGAAATATAATTTAAAATAAGATATTAAGCATTTATGAAAAGAGCTTTAATAACAGGAATTACCGGACAAGACGCTTCCTATCTTGCTGAATTTTTGCTTAATAAAGGATATAAGGTTTTTGGGACAACAAGAAGATCAAGCACTGCCAACAATGAAAGAATAAAACATATCCAGGATAAAATTACTATTCTGCAGGGAGATTTACTGGATCAAGGATCTTTATCAGCAGCTCTTTTGGAATCAGAGCCCGAGGAAGTTTACAACTTGGCAGCCCAATCTTTTGTTCAGACTTCCTGGAACCAGCCCGTATTAACCGGAGAATTTACAGCTTTGGGGGTAACAAGGCTTCTTGAAGCAATTAGAACTGTAAATTCCAAAATAAAATTCTATCAGGCATCATCCAGTGAAATGTTTGGTAAAGTTACGGAAACTCCACAGAAAGAAACAACAAGATTTCATCCAAGAAGTCCTTATGGTGTCGCAAAAGTATATGGGCATTATATAACCATGAATTATAGGGAAAGTTTTGGCATTTTTGCTTGCTCAGGAATACTTTTTAATCATGAATCTCCGCGTCGGGGGCTAGAATTTGTTACCAGAAAAATAAGCCATGCAGTAGCGAGAATTAGTTTAGGTAAACAGGATAAGCTTGTGCTTGGGAGTCTTACTCCAGGAAGAGATTGGGGTTTTGCCGGAGATTATGTAGAAGCTATGTGGTTAATGCTTCAACACGAAAAACCTGACGATTATGTTATTGCAACAGGAGAAAATTATAGCGTTCATGCATTTGTAAAAGAAGCTTTCAGGGTAGTTGGTATAGATGATTACAGTAAGTATGTAGTTTCTGATAATCCTAAGGATATGCGGCCCGCAGAAGTCGATTACTTGAGAGGTGATGCAAGTAAGGCGAAAAAAGTTTTAGGTTGGAAGCCAAAAACAAGCTTTAAGCAATTAGTTGAGATGATGGTAAAGGCAGACTTGGAGATAGAAAAAGACGGAAGATAGAATATGCAAACCGTTTTAGTGGCTTCGGGAGCAGGATTTATTGGCTCTAATTTATGCAAATCTTTTCTTGATGATGGATACAAAGTTACCTGTATAGATAATCTGAAACCCAAAAATAAGAAAAATATAGAAAATCTTCTTAACAATTCTCCATTTACTTTTGTAGAGTGCGATATTACTAAGTCATTGGGAGAAATAGGAAATGAAGACAATGGAATATTTTAAAAGTTTATGAAGGTTGTTATTGTGATTCCTACATATAATGAGAAGGGAAATATAGAGCGTCTTATTAAGATTTTGGAAAATGATATTTTCCCTCAAATTAAAAGTCATGATATGAATATTTTGGTTGCCGATGATAATTCTCCGGATGGCACGGGAGATGAGGTAAAAAAAATGATGAAGAAATGGAACAATATTGATCTTAGTGTAGGAGAAAAAAAAGGATTAGGCGCTGCATATATAAGAGGAATGTCATACGCTATCGACAAAATGAATGCTGAAATTATGTTTGAAATGGATGCTGATCTGTCTCATGATCCTAACAAAATTCCAGAATTCTTAAATAAAATTGATAGAGGTTACGATATGGTTATAGGTACACGTTACAGTAATGGAGGATCAATACCTGCTAATTGGGGGGTAAGCCGCAAAATGTTTTCAATTTTTGGAAATCTATTGGTTAGGTCTATTCTGATGCGATTCTCAATTCATGATTGGACTGGCGGATTCAGGGCTTTAAGAAAAAAAGTATTTCTTAAAGAAAAACCGGAGTTAACATCGTTTCTAGGTTATACTTTTCAAGTTTCTTTTTTACATAAAACACTACATGATGGTTTTAAAGTCGCAGAAATTCCTATAAAATTTACCGATAGAACCTTGGGTCGTTCAAAAATCGCGCCAAAAGAATATATTGTTGATCTTTTGAAATATATAATAATAGCTAGAATAAGAGAGATTGTGCACGGGCCTTTCGGAAAATTTTTGGTGGTTGGAGGAACCGGATTTATAGTCAATGCTATTCTTTTAAAAGTTTTGGTTGATATTTTTCATTTTGATCCGGTGATTTCTAATCTTATAGGCGCTTCCTTTGCTATTTTTTCAAATTATAATTTTAATAATTTCTGGACATTTAAAGAAAGAAAAATTACAAATATTTATACATACTTAATAAAGCTGTTGCAATTTTATGCTACTTCTTCTTTTGGAGTTATACTTATTCAAACAGGAACTATATATTTGGGAGATCTTTTTATAGGAAAGCAATTCTATTTTATATATTTCCTTATAGGAACTTTCTTTTTGCTTATTTGGAACTTTTCTATGTATAGTTTAGTTATTTGGCGTAAACATCCTATTAAATGAAATCTCATCCGCCAGCCGGTGGATTAAAACTATTATGTTAAACAAAAAATTTTTATTGTTTGGTATTTTATTTATTGCCGCATTTCTTAGGTTGTATAGAATTTCTGATTATATGACATTTTTGGGTGATGAGGGGAGAGATGTTTTAATTACCTATGAGATTCTTCATGGTCACTTAACTTTACTTGGCCCAACAGCATCTGTAGGAGGATTTTTTCTAGGGCCTATCTACTATTATTTTATGGCTCCTTTCCTTTGGCTTTTTAAATATGATCCCGTAGGTCCCGCAGTAATGGTTGCGCTTTTTGGAATTGCTACAGTTTTTTTAGTTTATAAAGTTGGTAACAAATTTTTTGGTACCATTGGAGGACTTATTTCAGCTTTATTATATTCTATCTCGCCTCTAATAATTGCATACTCAAGGTCGTCATGGAATCCTAATCTTATGCCCTTTTTCTCACTTCTTTCCCTCTGTGTTATTTATAAGGCAATAAGTTTAAACAGGGTAAAATTATTTGTTCTTTGTGGATTTTTGCTTGGAATCGCAATGCAACTCCATTATTTAGCAATTTTCTTAGGGGTTGTAATTGCGTCATACGTTTTTATTATAAGGATAATTTTAATAAAAAGTGAACCCTTGTCAAAAGTATTATTTAGGGTTGCAAAAGAATACATTTTAATTTTTTCCGGTTTTATTGTCGGTTGGTTGCCGTTCTTAATGTTTGAATTTCGTCACGGATTTCCTAATATAAGAAGTATTTTTAATTTTATTTTTAGCTCGGGAAATACGGGGGGAAACGAGCATTTTTCCGATATTTTAAAAGATGTATTCTTTAGATTGTTCGGTAGACTTATCACTAAATTTCCTCCTCCGGAACAGGTTAATCTCAATAATGATCTCCATATTGGTGTATGGTATCACTTGACATTTGTTCTTGGTATCTTAAGCGTATTAATTTTTTTAATTAAATACAAAGATACTTTTAAAAAACTAGATAACAAATTTAAAGAGCTAAGTCTTATATTTGTTTGGTTGTTTGTCGGGATTTTTATGTTTGGCTTCTATAAAAAATCGATTTATGATTATTATTTTGGATTTATGTTTCCATTGCCATTTCTTCTTGTTGGTTTTTCTTTGTCAAGGATAAATAAATTTTTAGGCGTATTGATTCTTGCAGTGCTTGTCTGGATTAATCTTACCGGAATTCCATTCGGGCAAGAACCAAATAGGCAGAAGGAGCAAGTAAAAAAAATCTCTCAATTTGTTCTTTCGAAAACAGGCGGAAAGCCTTTTAATTTTGCGCTGATTACCGGCGGAAATTCGGATCATGGGTATCGCTACTTTTTTAAGTTAGAGGGACGAGACCCTACTGTTATTCAAAGTCCACAGATTGATCCGGAAAGAAAAACTGTTACCAGTCAATTATTGGTAGTATGCGAAGATCTCAATTGTCGGCCTCTTGGCGATTCGCTTTGGGAAGTAGCAGGTTTTGGTCGGGGAGAAATAATTGGGAAGTGGGACGTATCAGTAGTAAAAGTTTACAAACTAAAACACTATAAAGGGAAATAAGAATGTTAATAAAAAAATTGAATAAGCGGAGAAAGTTAAATGATTCAAATCATTTTACTAGCCATTTCTAAAGCCTCTGTATTACAATGGTAGGCTATAGCGTAGTGTTGTACCAAAATAAAAACCCCTCCTTAAAATATAAGCAGGGGTTTTATTCTTGAAGGAAATTTCCTTCCAAAACCTTACTTTGCTGCTCCAATTCTGTACATTCCCGTACCGCAAACTGGGCATTTACCTTTCATTGCAGGTTTACCATTTTTCATGGTAACAGGCTGTGCATTTGGATCATCTCTTTTTGATCTGCATTTTACGCAATACATAGATGCCATATTTATCATTCACCCCCTTTCAATAGTTGATTCCCTGTAATACTAGAATGTGTTTTTTCAGAAGAAAAAATAGGATTAATTGGGAACAAATAATTAAAAGACTTAAAATTAATGTTTTTGAAATATCAGCAACAAGGAAAGGATAATTATTAACGGCAATTGTTTGAGAAGGTTTATTTTCTACCTCTTTCAGATTTTTATTTTCAAAAGAAGATATATTGGCATTGTCCAGACTATAGACTTGACGATGTAAATCTGCAATTATTTTTTGTTTAAGAGTTTTTTTGTGCTTACTCATTGCAATACGCAAAGATTACACTATTGACACGAAGCTGTCAAGAGGCTAAGATAAAAATAATTCTTTTTATGTTAAGCAATTTTGTAACCATTTCTTTTTTTGTTGTCTTTATTTGGCTTCTCATAATAACATTTTTCCTCTGGAATACTTTATCCCATTATAATAAACTAACCAAAGGGTTAACAGATAAAAGTCTCAAATCGGTTCTCGAAGATTTGATTAAAGATGCAAACATCACAAAAAAAGATATTGATTTTTTGAAATCATATTGTGATAGAATACAAAAAGAAGGATTTTTTCATATTCAGAAAATTGGTCTCCTGCGATTTAATCCCTTCAAAGATACGGGAGGAGATCAAAGTTTTATACTATCCTTAGTTGACGGCAATGATACGGGAGTTATAATTTCCGGGCTCTATTCGCGTTCCGGAACAAGATGGTATACTAAAAGGGTAGTTAACGGTAAGGCTACAGAACACGAGTTATCAGAAGAAGAGAAGAAAGTTCTCAAAGAAGCAAACAAAAAATAATAAGTTTTATGAATAATAAAAAAGCTATAAGTATTTTACTGGTAATTTTAGCCTACATTCTTTCAACGGGGATTTCCGCCGCGTTCTTTTCAAAAAATAGCGGTGTTAAAAAAGCTGTTGCTCCCGCGTTGCCATCCGCAACCACAACCGGAGGCGGTTTAAAATTTAGCGACACTCTTCCCAAAACAGAAGCATGCCCATTAAATGGTAACATGTATTCTAAAGATCAAAAAAAATGGTGGGAGAGTCATAGGCCGCTGGGCGTGATGATAGAAAACCATAAAGAAGCACGACCTCAATCCGGCTTGTCGGGAGCAGATGTAATATACGAAGCCGTTGCCGAAGGAGGAATTACCAGATTTTTGGCGGTCTTTTACTGTAACGATGCGGGCGAAATTGGTCCCGTTCGTTCGGCAAGAACTTACTTCGTAGATTTTATTTCCGAATACGGAAACTATCCCTTATATGCTCATGTGGGAGGAGCGAATCAGCCTGGTCCCGCTAATGCATTGGGACAAATTGAAGATTATGGATGGGGCGGATTTAACGATCTAAATCAATTTTCAATTGGATTTCCTACTTTCTGGAGAGATTATGATAGATTGGGTCACCCTGCAGCAACGGAGCATACAATGTATTCGACAACGCAAAAATTATGGGACTATGCTGCTACATCAAGAAAATTGACAAACGTAGATGGGGAAGGAACAAAATGGGACAGTAAGTTTGTATCATACGGTTTTGCAGATGACGCGGTGCTATCGGCTCGTCCCAAAAGTCAGTCCATACACTTGGAATTTTGGAAAGCAAATCCTGACTATTTTGTTGACTGGGCATACGATCCAATAAGCAATACATACAAGAGGAATGGTGGATCTCCATATATAGACAGGGATAATAATCAGCAGTTGACTACAAAAAATATTGTAGTACTATCTATGGTAGAAAGCGGGGCAAATGACGGGTATGTTGATAACGACCATCTTTTATATAAAACAAAAGGAGTTGGGAAAGCATCCATCATCAAAGATGGTAAACAAATTGTCGGCACATGGAGAAAAGATTCAAGAACCAGTAGAACTTTAATTTTCGATGCCTTTGGCGATCCGATAAAGTTTGATAGAGGATTAATTTGGTTTGAAATTCTGCCCACAGATGGAGTTTTAACTGTTAAGTAACAGGAAAATGGGCTATGTTTTCTGATTTAATAACATCAAAATCTCGCGTAAAATTACTATACGTTTTATTGGCGGATCCAGGACAAATGTATCACGTAAGGGAGTTTGTTAGGCGTACCGGAGATGAAATTAATGCCGTAAGACGAGAGCTTTCTTATTTAGAAAAAAAAGGCATCTTATCAAGAGAACCCCGAGGCAATAGAGTTTACTACTCTCTATCTAAAAATTATCCATTTTATTTTGAACTCCTAAGGCTTGGTGCAAAAACGATCGGTCTTGGCGGAGAACTGATGAAAAATCGTGCAAAAGTGGGGAAAATAAAATATGCAATGATTTCCGGTAAATTTGCCAGAAGAATAAAAAAAGCTACAGATGAAGTGGACTTTTTGATCGTTGGTACGATTGTTTTACCGGAACTTGCGCTCTTGATAAGGGATGAAGAAAAAAGATTGGATACGGAAATAAACTATACTGTTATGACGGAAGAAGAATTTTCATTTAGGAAGAAAAAAAGAGATCCTTTTATAGTTTCAATTCTTTCAGGATCTAGAATTATGCTTCTGGGGGATGAGGAAAGCATGCTTTCATGAAAAATAATCCACGCGCCCCGCGGGCGCTTCTCTGGTTTATCATTATAATTACCATATTTTCAATTCTTGTTGATTTTCCACGAATTAATAATATTAATTTATTCAACAAACAAATTAGCATTGACCCTCAATTTTTATTCAGGAAAGTTTTAGGCAATAAGAATTTTTCCTTTCGTAAGGGATTGGATTTAGAGGGGGGAACAAGTATGACTTTTAAAGCGGATATGTCAAATATTCACAGCAACCAAAGAGATAATGCTTTAGTAGCAGCAAAGAAAGTTATAGAAAGAAGGATTAATCTTTTTGGAGTTTCAGAGCCAATCATCCAAACTGCAACAGGCAACAATGATTACAGAATTATAGTGGAGCTGCCGGGAGTAAATATAGATCAGGCAAAAAGTATTATCGGTACAACAGCACAACTTTATTTTTGGGAAGAGGGCGCAAGCGGGAGCGCAAAAATAAGTCCGTCTTTATTGCCTCTTGGAGCGAATCAGATTTTGGGTTCAAATCCTAAGAAAACAAATCTTAGCGGAAGTGATTTACGTGAAACCAGCGTTACGATTGATCCAAATACCGGTAAGCCGCAGGTTCAACTAAGTTTTACGTCTGATGGATCAAAAAAATTTGCAGACATTACCCAGAGAAATGTTAATAAGCCCCTTGCTATTGTCCTGGACAATATAGTTATTGAAGCTCCCCGAGTAAATCAGCCAATACTTAATGGCAATGCCGTTATTACAGGTGGATTCACTTTTGATTCTGCTAAAGCTTTAAGTACGGAGCTTAATGCGGGAGCATTACCCGTCCCGCTTATTGCTTTACAACAACACGGCGTTGACGCAACTTTGGGTAGCTCATCTTTACAAAAAAGTTTGCTCGCAGGTTTTTTAGGATTAATAATAATAATAATATTTATGAGCGTTCTTTACGGAAAACTTGGAATTATAGCAAGCATAGCTCTTATTCTTTATACGTTGTTTGTTTTAGCGATCTTTAAATTAAGCGCAATAACTCCCTATGGTATAACCCTAACCCTGTCCGGCATTGCCGGATTTATTTTGTCAATCGGTATGGCAGTAGATGCAAATATTTTGATTTTTGAAAGAATGAAAGAGGAAATAAGATTAGGAAGAAATAAGCAATTTGCAATAGAGCTTGGTTTCTCAAGAGCATGGACATCGATCCGAGATTCAAATATTTCAACCCTTATAACAAGTATAGTTTTATACAGGTTCGGGACAGGTATAGTACGGGGATTCGCATTGGTTTTGGCAATTGGAGTTTTGGTTTCAATGTTCTCAGCAATTGTCGTGACAAGAACTTTTTTAAGACTTATCTATAAATAATATGAATATAATAGGAAAGAAATATTGGTATTTTGCAATCTCTCTTGTTGTTATTATTCCAGGGATAATTTCCTTGGCGCTTTTTGGCCTTAATTTGTCCATTGATTTTACCGGCGGATCTCGCATAACTTTAGCTTTTCCAGAAAAAATAGAACAACAAACAGTAAGTAAGATTAAAAGTTCACTGCAAAAACAAAAAATTGAAGTTGGTGGAATAGAAAAATCTAATAATTTAGTTTTTGTTAGAACATCTCCAATTGATCAGGATAGGAACAATAAATTTATAAATAATTTATCTCAAGAATTTAAATTCAAAGAGACTGAGTTTGAAACAATTGGCCCAACAATTGGCGGAGAAACTACCAGCAATGCGGTTAAGGCTGTTATATTAGCATCAATATTGATAGTTTTATATATTACCTGGTCTTTTAGAAGCGTTCCCAAACCGGCAAGCAGTTTCAGATTTGGAGTATGCGCAATAATTGCTCTCGTCCATGATGTTTTGGTTGTAGCTGGAACTTTTTCTATATTGGGACATTTCTTTAAAGTTGAGGTAGATAGTCTTTTTGTCACAGCTATCCTTACAATCATTGGATTTTCTGTTCATGATACTATTGTTGTTTTTGACAGGATTAGGGAAAATCTTCGAAGAACAAGCGGATCATTTGCAAATATAGTTAACGAATCTATTCTTCAAACTCTTGATAGGTCATTAAATACATCCTTGACTGTGGTTCTTGTTCTTGTTGCCCTTCTTATTTTTGGAGGAGAGAGCATAAGATGGTTTGTGGTAGCGTTATTAATTGGAATTATCAGCGGCACTTATTCATCTATCTTTAACGCCGCCCCATTATTAGTTTTATGGCACGAACTTTCTCTTCGTCGTCATTCTGGGGAGCGTTAGCGACTCCAGAATCTCTATTAATAATGAAGCAAGGATATATTTATATAATGGCAAATCTTAGACCCACACTTTATACGGGAGTTACAAGCGATTTAATAAAAAGAATTTATCAACATAAAAATAATCTCGTTCAAGGTTTTACATCAAAATATAATCTCCATAAGCTGGTTTATTACGAAATTTTTGATACAATAGAGCAAGCAATTATTAGAGAAAAACAAATTAAAGATATGGATAGAACAGATAAGCTTAAGATGATTTCAAACTTTAATCCTACATTAAAAGATTTGTATGAGAAGATCCTGGATTAACCAGGACTTCGGATTCTGGACAAGCCAGAATGACGATTTTATCTAGAAGTTAATTCCTCTTTAACAAGTTTACTGACCAATCCTCCGTCGGCTTTGCCTTTGACTTTTGGCATAAGAATCGCCATTACTTTTCCGATATCTTGGATTGATGATGCTCCAGTTTGTGCGACTGTTGTCTTGACAAGAGTTCTGACTTCTTCCCCGCTCATTTGTTCCGGTAAATATTTTTTTAACATTTCAAGCTCTCTTGTTTCTTTATCAGCCAAATCCTGCCGATTTGCTTTTGTAAATTGTTCAATTGAATCATTTCTTTGCTTTGCTTCTTTTTGAACAACCGCTAAAACATCAGCGTTGGATGCTGTATATCCCGCCCCGCCCTTTTGAATTTCATAATAGTTAACGGCTGATAAAAGCATGCGAAGAACGGAAGTTTTTAACTCATCTCTTGCCAACATTGATTGTTTTAATTCTTCTTGAAGATTTTGTTTAAGCACAAGCTTAATGATAGCAGATGCAAAAAATCGGTGCAATTTTAATTTGATTCAATCGTATTTTTCCAAAAACTCTTTCAATTCTTTTTGAGACCACCAGGCAAAATCTTTAGGAATATCGTTCTTATCAAATAAAATAACTTCTGTAATGCTAGAGTTAATTTGCGGTACTTGTTTTATCTCTGCAATAACACAAGGAGTTATTGCCCATTGGTTATCTTTCTCTTGAATTTCTGAATAAATATATACTACTCGTAAATCTTTAGTTTCGACTCCTGCTTGTTCGTTTGTAATTCTTCTAACGCAATCTTCAATAGACTCTCCATAACGAATTAAATTGTGACAAAAATAAAGTAATCCCTTAGGGTAGTTTTTGGCTTGAGGGGGAAGTTCATGGCCTGGAATACCTTGGGGTCTTCGTAGAGCTATATACTTTCCATCTTTTTTGAGGATAATTTCAAAAGTAACATGGGTACCACCGGGAACCTGTTCGTTAAGTGTCTGTCCGAAATTTGCTTCCTTGTTTTTCCAATAATATTTGTAATTCATCAATTAAATTCTTTGATTCTCTTTATCAAAAGCTTATTATATCAAAGGATACTCCTTGTAGCCTCAACTGCCTTAGCTTTACAAGGATACTCCTATGCAAAGGAGTATCCTTTACTCGAGTTCTTTGACTCTTTTTATCAAATGTTCTCTTTTATTCTTAGATAAATCTTCGTCGACTTCTTCAAATAATTTTTGCAGGATTTCGCCAATCTTTGGTCCCGGTTTTAAATTTAATTCTTTCATTACGTCATTTCCATCAACTGCCATGTCCGAAATAGAGAATGGTTTTGGTTTTAGCTGATCTTCGACTCTTTTTTTGAAAAGCTTTAATCTCCAGCTTTCGGCAGTTTGTGTTCCTCCGCCAAGCCTATCGCCAATACGAAGATCCATCATATCTTTTACATTTTCAACCCCAATTCTTCTTATAAATCTTCTGACAGCGGCATCTGTAATTTTTTCATCAACCGTAAACATATGCCAACGAATTAATTTGTAAATTTTCTCTTTACCTTTTTTAGAAAATTTTAATCTGTCACATATTTTTTCCGACATCCTTGCTCCTACAATCTCATGATTGTGGAATATTACCAATCCCTCTTCGTCTTTTCCCTGGACCTTGGGTTTTCCTATATCATGAATTAAAGTCGCAAATCGGACAATTGGATCCTCAGACGGACAAAATTTAAGAGACAAAACATTGTGGGTAAATACATCTTCGGTATGATGGCGTCCCGGTCTTGACTGCGATACCCCGATTCCTGTTAAAAGTTCCGGTAGAATATGTTGTAAAAGCCCGGAATCTTTTAAAAGCATAATTCCGTCATAGGGATTTTTCGTACTTAAGATTCGCATAAGTTCGGCATGGATTCTTTCTCCGGAAATATTAGTTATTAAGGAAGCGTCATTTTGTATTTCTTTCCAAGTATTTTCTTCAATTGCAAATCCATATTCTGCGGCAATTCGAACCCCTCTTAAAAGTCTTAGCGCGTCTTCTTTAAAACGTTTTCCAGGATCCCCAACCGCTCTTATGATTTTACTTTCCAGATCTTTTTCCCCGGCATGAGGATCAATAATGTTGGTCGTTAGTCGTTGGCCGTTAGTCGTTAGCCTTAAAGCGATGGCGTTAATAGTAAAGTCCCGGCGGGCCAAATCTTCTTCTATGGATTTTCCCCATTCTATAACTTCGGGGTGGCGCTTATCCGAATAACCTTTTTCCCTCCTAAAAGTCGTCGATTCAACTATATGTTTTTCGTTTTTTATTTCAATTGGCAGACCTACTGTTCCAAATCGATTATCATAAAAGCCATCTTTGAACATCTTTAGCATTTGTTCAGGCGTAGCGTTTGTGGTGATATCCCAATCCTTAACTTTTTTTTCCAGAAGAAGATTTCTTACACAGCCGCCGACTAAATAAACTTCAAATCCAGAATCTTTAAATTTTTTGTATAATTTTAAGATTTCCGGTGGAATATGTGTTAACATATCTTCTATAGTATACCAAAAAAAGCCACAAAGAAATTGCTATATGAAAAAATGGAAAATTCTAAATGAATTAAGAATTAAGAATCCCGAATTAAGAATAGAGGATATAACGAAGATTTTGCTGGAGAATCGTGAAATAAAAACTAAGAGAGAAATTAAAGATTTTTTGAACCCAAGACTTGAAGATGTAACAGTTGATAGCGTTGGAATTAATAATGCTCAACTCAAGAAAGCTCTAATTAGAATTAAATTGGCAATTAAAAATAAGGAAAATATTGTAGTTTTTGGGGATTATGATGTTGATGGGATTTGCGGTACGGCTATTCTTTGGGAGACTCTTAATAGTTTAGGAGCAAAAGTTATGCCTTATATTCCCCATAGAATTGATGAGGGATATGGCCTGTCGGAGACGGGAATTAAAAATTTAAAATTTAAAATTAAAAATTGCAGTTTAATTATTACTGTTGATAATGGAATTGTAGCAAATGATGCGGTGGATTTTGCCAACAAAGAAAAGATAGATGTCATTATTACAGATCACCATGTACCCTCAAAAATTAAACCTAAAGCATTTTCAATTGTTCATACGACAAGCCTTTGTGGCACTGGTGTAGCTTGGATGTTAGCCCAAGAGCTCAAAAAAAATAAAGACCATTTAGAGTTAGTTGCGCTTGCGACGGTTGCAGATTTGGTTCCGTTAAAAGGAGCAAATAGAACTCTTCTCAAATTCGGCTTAGAAGAACTTAAGAAGACAAAAAGGGTGGGTCTTTTGGAATTATTCAAAGAAGCAGGCCTTCCTAAAAACTCTATTGGAGTTTATGAAATAGGTCATTTGATTGCCCCTAGACTTAATGCGATGGGAAGACTTGAGTATGCAATGGATAGTCTGCGATTAATTTGCACAAATAATCCAAAAAGAGCGGCAGAACTTGCAAGACTTTTGGGAACAACGAATAGAGAAAGGCAGGAATTAACTTTACAATCAGTTTTGCATGCAAGGGCTTATGTTAACTCCAAAAAACCTAAGCTTAAAAATTTATTATTTATTGCTCACGAGAGTTATGAACAAGGAGTGATAGGTCTTGTTGCAGGAAAAATGGTTGAGGAATTTTATAGGCCTGCAATAGTTGTTTCAAGGGGAGAAAAATTCAGCAAGGGGTCGGCCAGATCAGTGAGCGGATTTAATATTATAGAATTTATTAGAGAATACTCCTCATATCTTATTGATGCAGGAGGACATCCAATGGCAGCGGGTTTTACTGTTGAGACAACCAAGCTTCTCAAGCTTCAAAAAGCATTGGAGAACAAAGCGGAATTAGTACTTAATAAGGATTTGCTTACTAGAAGTCTTAGAATTGACTGCGAATTACCCTTATCTTTTATAGATATAAATTTATATGAATCTTTGCAAGCGCTTTCCCCTTTTGGGATGGGAAATCCCGAGCCAACATTTATAAGTAAAGGTGTGGTGGTTGGAGATTTAAGATTGGTTGGAGCAGAAGGCAAACACTTAAAGTTAGTAGTTAGTAGTCAGAAGCCAGAGGTTAGGTTTGATGGAATCGCGTTTGGAATGGGAGAAATAAAAAAGGAAATAAATATTGGAGATAAAATTGATATCGTTTATACAATTGATGAGAATGAATGGAATGGAGAAAAAAAATTACAGTTGAAGATCAAGGATTTTAGAAAAGCTATTTAGCTCCAGGCTTGTTATTTTGTCCTTGTATCTGTTTTGTTTCGTTGAGTAAAGCAATATGATTTATAATTATTGTTTTCGCTCTTTCTTGCGACATTCCTTTTGCTATTTGTCCCAAAAATTGCTCTTTTTGTCTTTCTATGTCTTTGCTGTCAACCCCATTTTTTCTCCAGGTTTCTACACGGTGATTTAATACCCCTAACAAAAATATCCTCCTTATCCCAGGATCTTTTACTACTCTACCAACATTTACATCGCCTTGAAATATGTCCACGCTAGGTTTTTCTCCAGCAGTATTAAAAATACTGCCGTTTTCGATAGTCATATAACAACAAAAATCTATGCTATCAAGCTAAGCGGTTCTTGTCAAGAGCATAAAACTGGGATACAATGAAAAGTATAAATGAAAGATAAAATGCAGAGAATATTATCATCCCAAACCCCAAAACATATTGGAGAAGAGATCCTCTTAAAAGGATGGATCAAAAAAAGACGCGACCATGGTAAGTTAGTGTTCTTAGATCTTTTTGACAGATCGGGTATAGTTCAAATAGTTGTTAACGAAAGCGTTTCTAAAGATGCTTATTCGATTGCTCAAGAGTTAAGGCCGGAATTCGTAGTTGAAGTTGTAGGTAAGGTAAATAAGCGGCCGGAAAGAGCAGTCAATAAAAATCTTTTAACGGGAGAAGTAGAAATAGAAGTTACAAGCATTAACATTTTATCAAAAGCGCAAACCTTGCCTTTTGACATGGGGGCAGAATCTTTGAATCTTGAATTGCCAACACTTCTTGACAATCGTTCTCTTACACTTCGTCATCCAAAAATTGCTGCCATCTTTAAAGTGCAGAATGTTGTGATTGATGCCTTCAGACATTTTATGCAGCAAAATGATTTTTTTGAATTTCAGTCACCTCTTATAATACCCGCTGTTCCTGAAGGAGGAGCAGAAGTTTTTGAGGTAAATTATTTCAATCATAAAGTTTATCTTGCGCAAAGTCCCCAACTTTATAAACAAATTTTGGTTGGAGCATTTGAGAGGGTGTTTACGGTTACTAAAATTTTTAGGGCAGAACCAAGCGTTACAACAAGACATTTGGCAGAGGTTATTGTGATGGATGCAGAGATGGGGTTTATAGAAAGTTATAAGGATGTAGAAAAAATGGCTGCAGATGCAATTAATTTTATCCTCAAAGAAGTTAACGACAAGTGCAAAAATGAGCTTGAAATGTATAAGCAAAAGATTCCTAAGGTTTCAAAAGAGATTCCTTCTCTAAAGCTTAGAGAAGCGCAGGAAATTATCTTCAAGAGGACAGGTAGAGATAATCGAAAAGAAAAGGATTTATCTCCCGAAGACGAAAAGGAAATTTGTAAATGGGCAGTCGAAGAAAAAGAATCGGAATTAGTTTTTATATCTCATTATCCAACCAAATCCAGGCCTTTTTATACATATCCCGATGACCAAAATCCGGAATTTAATCAGGGCTTTGATCTTTTAGGAAGAGGAATCGAATGGTTAACCGGTGGACGAAGAATAAGCGATTACGAAACTCTCATCAAACACGCCAAGGAATGGGGCATAGACCAAAAAGATATCAAGTTATATTTAGACGCTTTTAAGTATGGAATGCCTGCGGAAGGTGGATTTAGTTTCGGTACGGAGAGAATTGTCATGAATATTCTGGGACTTGGCAATATTAGAGAAGCAAGTATTTTTCCAAGAGATATGGAGAGAGTCGATGAAAGATTTTCTGTTACGGATTGAGGAAATAAAGCATTTTCTTCCAAAATTAAGCAGTATTTTTATCCCGTTATTTTTTCTAATTGCGTTTGTAGAGATTACAGTCCTTAATGTCTATACGCAGAAAAAAATAGCGCAAGAGTCTATATTACCCGCACCATTTACGGATATATCTTATACATCTTATCCTCTTATAAAAGACAAGTTTATTCCGGATCTGTCGGCAAAAGCCGCTATTGCGGTAGATGATGATTCTAAGGTTATTCTTTTTTCCAAAAATCCGGAGTTTCGTTTTGCTCCGGCATCTACAACAAAGATAATGACAGCGCTAACGTCCCTGCAATTTTTTAATTTACGGGATACTTTGACTGTCAGAGTAGCCACCTCCGAAGGCTCGATTATCGGCTTAAAGAAGAATCAAAAGATAAGATTTGAAGATTTATTATATGCAATGATGTTGCCTTCTGCCAATGATGCGGCATTAGCTATTGCTCAAAATTATCCCGGCGGAGAAAATGCATTTCTTAATAAAATGAATGAAAATGCGAAGAGACTGCATCTTTTCAGTACTCATTTTTCAGATCCGGCAGGACTAATGGATGATAAAGGTTATACAACAGTCCTTGACTTAGCAAGATTAGCATCGGCTGCTTTAAAGAATGAAACGTTTGCTCAAGTTGTCGCAACGAAACATAAAGTAATATCAGATTCAGGAGGACAAAACGAATATTCTGTAAATAATTTGAATAAATTATTGGGTTTTGATGGAGTAAATGGTATAAAGACGGGATATACGGATGAAGCAGGTCAGGTTCTGGTTACATCAAAAATAGAAAAGGGGCATACAATAATAATTGTCGTTATGAAAAGCGCAGATAGATTTGGGGATACGCAGAAACTTTTACAGCTTGTCTCCAACAATATCACTTACTTATCCACTCATCCTTGATTGCTAAGACATAAGCCCAAAATCCATTATTCCCTTCAAAAACAATTATTGGCATAAGATAATCTTGCTTATCTTTACCAATATAATATCCAAGAATTACGTTTTTAATTAAAATATTTGTGTCATTTCCAGAATAAGAAGAGATATATGCTTTACCTTTTTTTAATTGCGCGTATGCTTCATCTATTGTCTTTAATGGATAATCTTCTGAATCTTTTGCTATAGATTGATGATTAAAATTAGCTTGGACAATTTGTGGTTGGGCTTGTACTACTGCTACAAATAAAGTCATAACAGATGTGTAGGGATCGTCATAGTAAATTGGTAATTTGTTAACGTTTCCTTGAAAGAAATCAACTCTAATGATTTTTGCGTTTAAGGAATTTGTTGTAGGATTTAAAACGCCATCTTTAATTGAAAAAAGTGATGTTTTAGTTTTTCCAACATCTAAATCATTTGGTAGATAGGACATGTCCGATAAAAATTTTTCAGAAGTATTTATAGCCCCATTTTGGTCTAAAAAATTAGCAATTGGTTGGATTGGCGTATCGGTAAGAAAAGATGAAGAAAGGTTAAAACTTTGGGTAGAAAAAATATTTGCAGTTATCTTTCTTGAAAGAGTACTATTATCTGTCCATTGATATGTATTTTCTGCAACCTGTGAATTTGAAGTAAAGCCAACTTTAGAAACTCTTGATCGCATTTTATCAAAAGCAAGAAGATCCGGCTTTTCTTCTTCTATCCTATAAATTTGTATACGATCCGGAAGGGTAGGGAGGAACCCCGCTATTGTGTCTATTGAATAAGAAAATTTTTTATTATTTTTATTGTCCGGAAAAGTTATTGATGGCAGTTTACCAAAAGCAACTGTTGGTAAGGGAGGAGGAGTAAGATTTTGTTTAATTATACTTACAATTCTTGTTATCGAAAAAATAGCGATCAATAATCCTAGTAAAATTGCGCCCCATTTAAGGATTGATTTTGCTTCTCTTGTAGCTTGGCTCAGGGTTGGCATGCATTGAGTATAGATAAAAATTGAAGTACAATCAATATATCTTAAACTATGGTTAGAGTACGAATTGCGCCAAGTCCAACAGGAGTTCCCCATATAGGAAATACAAGAACTGCACTTTTTAATTATCTTTTCGCAAAACATAACGACGGAAAGTTTATTCTTCGAATTGAAGATACTGATCAAAAAAGAATTGTTGAGGGGGCAAAAGAAGCAATATTTGAAATACTGGATTTTCTTAATATCCCTCCGGATGAAACCTACACCCAATCTGACCGCTTAAGCATATACAAAAAACACGCGCAAATATTACTTGATGAAAGAAAGGCATACGAAAAAGATGGGGCAGTATGGATGAAAATTCCAGATCCGGAAATATTTACATGGAAAGATGCCATAGGAAAAAAAGAAATTTCCTTCAAAAGTAGCGCAGTTGAGCCTTTTGTGATATTAAAATCTGATGGATACCCCACATATCACTTGGCAAGCGTAGTTGATGATCATTTGATGGAAATATCTCATGTGATAAGAGGGGATGAATGGATATCTTCAACTCCAAAGCATCTACTTTTATATAAAAGTTTTTCTTGGGACGCGCCAATTTTTGCACATCTTCCGATAATTTTAGGTAATGATAAAACAAAACTTTCCAAACGCCATGGAGCAAAATCAGTTCTTGATTATAGAGACGAAGGATATCTCAAAGAAGCTCTATTAAATTTTATGGTTTTGCTGGGTTGGAATCCGGGTACAGATAAAGAAATATTTTCTATTTCGGAAATGATAAAAATTTTTGATCTAAAAGATGTAAATACCTCAAGCCCAACTTTTGATATTAAAAAATTAGAATGGATGAACAGTCTTTATATCCGAAAGCTATCATCCATAGATTTTAAGAAAGAAATTAAAAATAGATTTAGCAAAGAGTTGAGAGATGTTAGCGATGGGTCATTGCATAGCTTTGCAGTTCTGGCTCAATCAAGAATAAAAACCATTAACGAATTTTATGAATTAGTAAAACCATTTATAGAAAATTTAGATTTTGCTTTGGATAAAAAAGAAAAAGAAATTGCCAGGAAGCTTTTGGACGGGTTTTTAAATATTGGCAGTTGGCAGGGAGAAAAAATTTTGGAAATTATGAAAAAAGTAATGAATGAAGAAAAAATTAGAATGCCTATTCTTTATAAAATTTTAACAGGAAAAGAAAGTGGGTTGCCTCTGCCTGACTCATTGGTAATATATGGTAAAGAAAAAACCATAGGCAGATTAAAAGAAAAAACTCCATGAAGATCGCGAAAATAATATCTTTCATATTTAATCCTTCTTTTGTTTTACTTTTCGCATCTTTTGTCTTGGTCAATAAAACTTCTAATAATAGTTTGTATGCGGCGAAATGGACATTAATTTCATTCGTCTTTTTAGGATTTATTTTTGCTTATATATTTAGGGGTAAGTCGGTTGGTTTTTTCTCTAATCTTGATGTTTCAAAAAGGGAACAAAGATGGAAACTTTTTTCAATTGCAGGAATAACTACGTTTTTATATTTGCTGTCCCTTATGATTTTTAACGGCCCTAAAGTTTTATACACTGCAACATTTATAATTTGTTTGGGATTAATATCAATTACCATCCTTAATAGATTTATTAAGACAAGCGTTCATGTAACTACAATTTCTGCTTTTGTGTTTTTGATATCAATTTACCATGGTACCTTTTATTTATTATCTCTTTTGTTAATTCCGGTTGTTTGCCTGGCTCGCATAAAAACAGGAAGGCATACATTTAAAGAGGTAACAGCCGGCTGTATCTTGGGATTCATACTGGCTGTTATAGCTTTTAATATAAAAGTTTTTTAATGTTTGAATAATAGATATGTAGAGGCGATTAGATAAATTCCAATAGTATTTAAGATAAAAGAGATTATTATAAATTGGTAAGTTTTCATTTTTGAAAGTCCCATCAATCCTACCCCTATTTCATCAGGAAAGGGAGAAGCAATAATTATAGCTCCAATAATAGGCAGGAGCCAACGACAATATTTTTTATTGGCAATTCTTGTTATGTGATTTCCGCCCAATCTTTTATAAATGGGAGTAATCTCTTCTATAAGGTCGTTTCTAATAAAGCGGAAAATAGTTAAGTCTCCAACTACGGCTCCTAATCCTCCTATAACGCCTATCTCAAGAGGCGATAATTTACTCGCTAATCCCAAAATAATTACTATGCTTGTTATAACGGTGAATGCCGAAACAAATAAGATTCCCGTGATGAAAACTCCAACATACCCCAAGTTTTCAAGGTTTAGCATTAAAGCATTAAGCGTATGATTTTTATAAAGGATTATAGAAACTATTATTGAAAGAAGAAGGAAAAAAAGATGTTTATATTTAAAACTTTGCCAATGTTTCATTATTCTTTTTACTCATTTGAGAAAACTACATATTAAGAGTAATTAATTAGGATGTTAATGTCAATGCCATAGTGTACGTCGTCTTTGTTCACATGGAGGGTGTCAATGTAACAATTTTTATTTAAACTTTAATTCTTGATATGGAATGAATCTTATCACCATTTAGTTCGATGTTTACTATTTCTCCTCTATTGATAATATTCTCAATATTTTCCGGTCCCCATAAATATTTTGGAAGTTTTTTACTGTTTAGATAATAATAAAGTATTGTGAGCGCATCTCCATGTGATACTAAGATGCAGTCCTTTCCTTCATTTACCCTCTCTTTATAGGCGTTTAGTACTCTATTCAATATATCGGAGCGAGATTCCCTCGATTCATCGTCTTCTTCCACAATCCATGGCGTTTCCAATGGGATTTTTTTACCTTGTAAATTTGGGCAAGAAGTTTCTATAAGTCTTTGATCTATCCTGACAAAAGCATGAATATAGGATGCGATTATTTCAGCTGTTTGAACACATCTAATTATGGGACTTGTATGTATAGGAAGATTTTGCAATTTATTTTCAGCAAACCATTGCCCAATTCTCTTAGCATGTTCTCTTCCTTCCTCTGAAAGATACAGATCCAGATGAAAAGGATATATATTTTCAGGATTAAAAAAATGAGTATGGCGCACAAGGTAAATATGCATAAAAAAGCTACGGGACTAGGATTCGAACCTAGATAGTAAGATTCAGAGTCTTACGTCCTACCATTAGACGATCCCGTAAAGTTAGGTTTAATTTTAGCAGATATGTACATCTACTACAAACTTGTAGTAAACTTTTTATAGCAAATAAAATTTATGAAACACCTCAAATTTATATACCTTTTACTCTTTCTTGCCTTGTTTATCTTTGGAGGATTCTTTACGGGGCGTCTTGAAAAGAATAAACAGAATAAACAAAATTTAACTTCAAAGCCTACTCCTGCAATATCTCAAGTTCACGATAATAAAAATTTAGTTAATGTAATCAGGGTTATAGATGGGGATACGATAAAAGTTGATATTAGCGGGAGGCAAGAAACTGTAAGATTGATCGGTATTGATGCGCCGGAGACTGTTGATCCGCGAAAACCTGTTCAGTGTTTTGGGAGAGAGGCTTCAAATAAAGCAAAAGAAATTTTAACTGGAAAAACAATTACTCTTGAAGCTGATCCTACGCAAGGGGATAGAGATAAATACCAAAGACTTTTGCGTTATGTTTTTATTGACGGAGAAAATTTTAATAAATTTATGATAAGTTCGGGCTATGCGCATGAATACACTTATCAAAGCAATCCTTATAAATATCAGGAAGAGTTTAAGAACGTAGAAAGAAAAGCAAAGGAGGAAAATTTGGGACTTTGGAATAAGAACATCTGCAAAATTCCCTAAGTGTCAAGCTACCACACCCCCGGGGTGTACGAGGGTATCTACCCCCGGGGTGTACGAGGGTATCTATGCTATAATTATTAATAATATGGATTTAACAAAAAAACATTGTGTACCTTGTGAGAGAGGAATGCCGCCTTTACCGAATGATAAAGAAGATGAACTCATAAAACAAATCCCTGATTGGGTCTTATTGCGGGACGGAACACATATGATTCGACGTATGTTTAAATTTAAAGACTTTAAAAAAGCCATGGGATTTGTAAACAAAATTGCAGATTTAGCAGAAAGTGAAGGTCATCATCCGGATATTTATATTTTCTACAATAAAGTTAGGCTGCAACTTTATACTCACTCGGTAGGCGGACTTTCAGAAAACGATTTTATCATGGCTGCTAAAATAAATAAAATCGGGGTGAGCTCTTGACCCCGTATAGCCTTAGCATTTACCTTACCTATTATTCATAGCGCGGCTCATGCTGCGGCTTTGACGGGGTCTGCGGGGTGAAGTAAGCTCACTTCACCCCTTGACATTTAGCAGATGGTATGCTAGATTGCCAATAGTTCAATAAAATTATTATGGAAAAACTTGTCCCATTAATTCCAATACGAGACGGAGTCATTTTTCCCAGTACCGATTCTGTTTTAACTTTCGGCAGGCCCAAAAGTTTAGCGGCTCTGGAATCATCTTTTAACGGAGAAAGAGTTGTTTGCTTCGCCCTTCAAAAAAACTCAAAGTTAAATGATCCTACGCCTTCCGATATTTATTCTGTTGGTACTTTATCAAGAATTGAGCGCATGATAAGAACAGACGGCGAGATTAATGCTCAGGTCAGAGGCATTTCAAGAGTAAAAATACTAGCTATAGAAGAACATGAAGCTTTTTTGCTGGCAAAAATTGCAGAAATCCCCGATGTAATTGAGGTAACTCCGGAGATAAAAGCGCTTTGTAACCATTTGACAAATGAATTCAGGCGCGCCATGAATCTTGGTAAATCGGTTGATTTCTTGGTATTCATGAATATCATGTCTGATAGTTCCCCATCTGAGCTGTCTGATCTTATTTCCTCCGTTTTGGACATAAAGCCGTCCGATCGTCAGGCAATTCTGGAGTTAACAGATGTTAAAACAAGACTTGAGAAAATTACAGAACTAATTGCTAAGGAAATAAAAATTTTGGAGCTTGAAAGAAGAATTGCCTCAAAAACTCAAGAAAGATTTGAAAAAGGCGCTAGGGAGGTAATGCTACGGGAAAGATTAAAGACTATCGAAAAAGAACTTGGAGAGACAGATGAAGATAGCGAGACCAGAGAACTTTTGGATAAAATAAAGAAAGCAAAAATGCCTGAAGAGATTGAAGAAAAAGCAAAGAAAGAATTAAAAAAACTATCTCAAATGGCGCAGTTTAATCCGGAGGCAGGGTATATAAGAAATTATTTGGATTGGTTGGTCAGTCTTCCATGGTCAGCCAGTTCAAAGGATAACAATATCGATATAAAAATGGCTGAAAAAATACTGGACGAAGACCATTTTGGCCTTAAAAAAGCAAAAGAAAGAATAGTTGAATATCTTGCAGTTCATAAACTTTCCGGGAAAATGAAAGGTCCGATTCTTTGTTTTGTGGGACCTCCGGGTGTAGGTAAGACCTCTATTGGAAAATCAATAGCCCGTTCTTTGGGGAGAAAATTTGCAAGAGTTTCTCTTGGAGGAATCAGAGATGAGGCAGAAATTAGAGGACATAGAAGAACATATGTAGGAGCTTTACCCGGTAGAATTATTCAGGGAATAAAAGATGCAGGTACAAGAAATCCGGTCTTCATGCTTGATGAAATCGACAAAGTAGGCGCAGATTTTAGAGGAGATCCTTCTTCGGCATTATTGGAAGCATTGGATCCGGAGCAGAATAATCAGTTTTCAGACCATTATTTGGAAGTCCCATTTGATCTGTCTGATGTAATGTTTGTAACAACCGCAAATATCTTGGACACAATACCTCCGGCGTTAAGAGATAGGTTGGAGATAATTAGTTTTGCCGGTTATACTCATGATGAGAAATTCAGAATTGCCCATGATTTCTTAATCAAAAAGCAAATGGAAAATCATGGGTTAAACGAAAAAATGGCAGAGATTAAAGATGATGCAATTAAATTTATAATAGAGCATTATACCAGAGAGGCCGGAGTTAGAAGTCTTGAGCGACAAATTGCGGCAATCTATAGAAAAATTGCAAAAGTAATAGCCCAGGGGAATAAGAAAAAGGTAATAGTAAGGGCAAAAGACGTACCTAAGTTTTTGGGTCCAATAAAGGTTAGCTCAACTCTTCTTGAGAAAAAAGATGAAATCGGAATGTCGACAGGTCTTGCTTGGACTGAAGCAGGAGGAGATATACTCTTTATAGAGGTAGCTCTTATGCCCGGCAAAGGTCAGCTTATTTTAACAGGACAGTTAGGCGATGTAATGAAAGAATCCTGTCAGGCGGCAATGTCTTATATTAGAGCTAGGGCCCATCAGTTAGGGCTTTCAGAAAAATTCTACCAAAAGATTGATGTCCATGTTCATGTTCCTGAAGGAGCTGTTCCAAAGGATGGTCCGTCAGCAGGTATTGCTATAACAACAGCCATTATTTCTGCTCTTACCAAGATTCCGGTTAGGAGAAAAGTTGGCATGACAGGGGAAATAACGCTACGCGGTAGGGTTTTGGAAATTGGCGGATTCAAAGAAAAAGCTATTGCCGCACATAGAGCGGGGCTTAAAACGATTATTTTGCCAAAGGAAAATAAAAAAGATTTGGAAGATATACCAAAAGAAGTTTTGAGAGATTTAAAGTTTATTTTTGTTACACATATGGATGAAGTTTTGGGAGTTGCACTTTTGAAGCCTTTGAAAAAACGTCAGGAAGAGATGATGCAGCATCAACAGGTTCTTCACGCCTCTCCATACCCTATAGATTAATCGTAGTCAAATTTTTTAGACTAATTGGTTGCTGCTTGGAGGCTTTGAACGTTGCTGATGTTGAAGGTGTGTATCTCTGGGGATGCTCGCTTCATCAGATTTGTAAGTACACGTCCGGGCCCAAACTCATATGCGGTTTTTACTCCTGCCCTATTTATATAGCCTACCGATCGATCCCATTGGACGCAGCTGACCAACTGTTTTCCTAGCTCATGACGAATCTCACTGGCAGAGCTTAGCGGCAAGGCGAACACGTTAGCAATAATGGGTACTTTGGGTGTTTTGATGGGCGCGGCATTTAGAGCTTCAGTGAATTCAGCAGCAGCAATCTCCATATGCTTGGAATGAAATGCTCCTGCAACTTGAAGGGTGATTGTTCGTTTTGCGCCTCGCGCGGTAAGTAGATCAAGAGATCGGGCTAGGGACATACGATCGCCTGAGATAACGATCTGATCTGGCGCGTTAATATTTGCTATCTGGGCGCCGGTTTCCTGACAAACTTCTTCAATGGTTAGCTCGTCCAAACCCAAGATTGCTGCCATACCTCCGGGGTTAGTTTCAGACGCTCTCTGCATTGCATTGCCGCGTGCGCGCACCAGTTTTACTGCGTCTGGAATAGATAAAGCTTCAGCAGCAACCAACGCGGTGAACTCTCCCAGGCTATGTCCTGCAACAAAGGCAGGAATTAGGAGTTTGTCTCCTTGTTGTTCTTGAAATGCATGCAGAGCAGCTATGCTGACGGCGAGAATTGCAGGTTGGGCGTTAGAAGTCTTGAGGAGATCTTGCTCAGGACCTTCAAAGATGATTCTGCTGAGATTGATTCCAAGAGCTTCATCAACTTCTTCAAACACCCGTCGCGCAGCAGGAGATGATTCCGCCAGATCGCGTCCCATACCCTTCTGCTGAGCTCCCTGACCAGGAAACAAAAAAACAGCCTTACCGCTGATCGGCACTTCTTTGTTATCGGGATGATGATCTTGAAAGATTTCCCTAGACATTTATTTTTATAATATATAAAAAAATATTATACAACGTACAATTTGCAAATGCAACTTTAATCGTAGTCAAATTTTTTAGCGTAAAGAGTTTTTACTATTTGTGTAAGTCCCACATAGGATATTATGATTAATAAAAGAATCGGCCAAAATGGTATAGGTAGTTTTACGAATCCGAGAATGCTTCCGATTTTTGAAAATGGAAGCGCAACTCCTATCAACATAATAACAAAAGTACTTACTAAAAGAGTTTTGCTTGCTCTGGCCTGAAAGAATGGAATTTTTTTGCTTCTTATTACGTGAACTATAAGAACTTGAGTTAATAGCGATTCCACAAACCATGCGGTTTGAAAAAGCGGTGGATTATTTAGCGCATGAAATATATAAATCATTACGCCAAATGTTACATAATCGAATATTGAGCTTACGGGCCCAATAAATAGCATAAAACGCCTTATGTCACCAACCTGCCATTTTCTAGGCTTTTCCAGATACTCCTTATCAACATTATCTGTTGGTATTGCAGCCTGAGACAGGTCATAAAGAAGATTATTGGTTAATAACTGAAGAGGCAGCATTGGAAGGAATGGCAAAAACAGACTTGCGCCAATCACACTGAACATGTTTCCAAAATTTGAGCTGGCGCCCATTTTAATATATTTGATAATATTAGCAAACACTTTTCTTCCTTCTATTACTCCGTCGCTTAACACATCAAGGCTCATTTCAAGAAGTATAATATCCGCAGATTCTCTTGCAATGTCCACAGCCGAATCAACAGATATACCTACATCCGAGGTTCTTAAGCCCGGCGCATCGTTAATTCCATCTCCAAGAAATCCCACCACATTACCTATATTTTGCAACGCTTCTATTACTCTTTTTTTGTTATCCGGAGAAAGCTTTGCAAAAATTGTAACGACGCCAACAACCTTTTTAAGCTGGGGATCATTTAATTTATCGATTTGGCTGCCCAAAAGCACGCCTTTTATATCAAGACCAACTTCTTTACATATTTTTCTTGTTACGAGTTCGTTGTCTCCGGTTAATACTTTTACTTGTACTCCATGTTTAATAAGATGAGAAATTGCTAAGGCCGCTGATTCTTTTGGCGGATCGAGAAAAGTCATGAATCCCAAAAACACAAGATCCTTCTCCGCACTTTTTGCATAGTGTATTCGTCCATCCTCAATTTTTCTATATGCAACCGCGATAACCCTAAATCCATCTTTGCTTAATTCTTCATCAAGCGTTCTTATTTTTTTCAAATCCTCATCTTTTAAACCGTGTTTTATTCCGTTTAACTCATACTCTTTACATATCTTAGATATTTCCTCTACAGCTCCTTTACAGACCAATAATTTTTTTCCCGCTTCGTCTTTTACAACTACCGACATTCGCCGGCGGAGAAAATCAAAAGGCAACTCGTCTACTTTTTGGTAAACTTTTCCTGCAAGTTTTAGATTATTTGATTCTGCATGACTTATTACGGCTTCGTCTAATAAATTTTTGAAACCCGTTTGATAGAAGCTATTAAGATATGCGTAATGAAGAACTTGAATGTCGTTTTCTCCCAGTATATTTATATTTTTTATTAAAACAATTTTATTTTGAGTTAATGTTCCCGTTTTATCTGTACACAAAATGTTCATCGCGCCAAAATTTTGAATTGAACTTAATCTTTTAACTATAACTTTCTTTTTGGACATAGATATTGCTCCTTTTGATAAATTAACAGCAACCATAGCTGGCAACATTTGAGGGGTTAGTCCAACGGCGACGGATATTGCAAATAAAAACGCTTCCCACCAATTGCCTTTGCCAAAACCGTTTATTATAAAAACTAAGGGAACCATTACTGCCATAAATCCGATCATAAGCCATGTAAATCTATTTATGCCTTTGTCAAAATTGGTAAGAACGCGCCGACCTACAACGCTTTGTGCAAAACTACCTAAATATGTATTGCCGGCTATTGCTATCACAATCGCTTTTGCTGTGCCGCTTTCAACATTGGTGCCCATAAGACAAATATTTTGCGCTTCAAAAATATTTTCTAGGCCAACATGAGGGGCGTTTGCATGCTTTTCAACCGAAAGAGATTCTCCTGTCAAAAGGGACTGATTAACGAAGAGGTCCTTGCTTATTAAAAGTTTTACATCTGCAGGAATAAGGTCTCCTGCTGCAAGCGCAATTATGTCCCCGGGAACAACTTGTTTTAGCTCTAATTCCAAAATTTTATTTTCTCTAATTACAGTGCAGGTTGTTTTAACCATCGATTGGAGACGTTCGGCTGCGTTATAAGCTTGATTTTCTTGAAAATATCTTATAAATACACTTATTAAAATCATAATAAAAATAATAGAAGCTGTGGGTATGTCCCGAGCGGATAAGGATATAACAGTGAGTAAAGAAAGAAGAATAGTAAGAGGATTATAGAATGTTTGCATAAGTCTAATAGACCAATGTTTTCTTTTTTCTCTTACAATTTCATTTAACCCATACTTTCTGAGAAGTTCCTCGGCTTGGTTAGAAGTCAGACCGTTCATGGAGGAATGAAAGTCGTTAATAATTGTAGAATTATTTTTGCGTGCGATTTCTAGCAATTTAGATGTTGCGTTTGATTTGAGCTTACTTCTTACTATAGGGATTTTGATTTTAAATATAACTCCTGACAATTTATCTAAATACGGAATAAAAGATTTTAGTGCCATACTCTAATAAATTTTATTAACACAATCAATAGTAGTTTCTGCACGATAAGGTTGTCAAGGGGAATTTTAGTACCACGTCCTAACCGTTAGACCCGATGGAAAGTACCATCGGAAACTCGGAAAAATTCATCGGGAATGGAAAATATCTAAAAAAATTGTTTAGTGATTGCCTGAGGATAGATTCAAATGACCTTCAATTTTCTTAACTCGTCTTGCTAATTTTACGTCATCCTCATTAAACATCTTTATAGCGATATCTACAGTTTTTTCTATCTTTCTTACCCTTTTTTTTACATCTTTGATGTCTTTAGAGAGTGGTTCAACTGTATTGTAGACTATATTCTTTATTTCCTTCAGGTCTGAGTTGGTCAACATATGTATTTAAGTTACACCCTTGATAATCACTTGTAAAGAGGCAAGTATAATTAGTACCGCCAGCGGGAGTCGAACCCGCGATCTCCACCTTGAGAAGGTGATGTCCTAGACCACTAGACGATGGCGGCAGGTCTTTATATTTTACCCTAAATTGAATCTTGAAACAAATCGCTAGTTCCAATTGATCAGGCTCGGCCGTTTTGCCCCTTGAATATAAATATATAAATTCTAGAATCAAGGTATGATGAAACCGATTGCGCAAAAACATTCATTTGGATGTGGGATAGCATGTGTAGCTTTTGTATCGAATACTACCTATAAAGATGCGTTAAAACTATTTAGAGATGGAAGAAGAAAAGCACAAGAAGAAGGATTTCTTTTAAAAGAAATAGTAGTGGCTTTGGGAAAAGCGGGATTAAACTACGAATATAAATATATTAAAAATAGAATTAGAAAAAGCATCTATAAACCAAATACTATTGTTTTTATAAAAAGATCAAAAAAGTATCCTTATGGACATTATATATCTAGATCTATTGATAATAAATGGATGGATTCTTGGATTAATTTTCCTAACCTTCCGGTACAATCAGGATTTAGAAATAAATTACCGGACAAGCCAATTTATGCAATGTTTGTTATGAAGTGATAATTTCTTATGGTTTAATTGTATCAATATTTGTTTTCTAGTATAATTTACTTCATGGGTAAAATACATCTCTCCGTAGTTATTCCTTCCTACGATGAGATGGCAAACCTGCAAAAAGGAGTTTTAGATAAAATAGATCACTTTTTAAGTAAGAAAAGTTTTTCTTACGAGGTTATTGTAGTTGATGATGGTTCAGCGGATGGAAGCGTTGAATTTGCGGAAAAATTTGTTAAGGATAATTCCTCTTTTAGACTTATTAAAAATCAACATCTTGGTAAAGGGGGAGCTGTAACTTCAGGAATACTCAAAGCAGAAGGGGAATATGTGTTGTTTACGGACATGGATCAGGCAACACCTATCGAAGAATTGGATAAATTAATGCCTTACTTTGAAAAAGGATACGATATTGTTATTGGGTCAAGGAACAGTAAGAGAAAAGGTTCTCCATGGACAAGGGTTTTAATGGCAAGAGCAATGATTATATTAAGAACTCTTATCGTTGGAGTGAATAAAATATCAGACACTCAATGTGGATTTAAAATGTTTAGAAAAGATAAAGGACAAAAGCTTTTCTCAAAAATAAATGATTTGCATAAAGGTTTTCAAAAGGTTTCCGGATCATCGGTAGACGCAGGTTTTGATGTAGAGCTGCTATTTTTAGCATCGAGAATGGGCTATAAAATAAAAGAAGTTCCCGTTGACTGGCTGTATGTTGAAACAAGAAGAGTTAATCCAATAAAAGATTCAATAAGTGGTTTAAGGGATTTATTACAAATAAAACTTAATGATATTTCGGGCAAATACAAAAACCTATGAAAAAAATCAAAATAGCAATAGTATTGTATATTTTGGTTATTGCTTCACTTTTTTTATATTCGTATACGCAAATAGATCTTAATTTACACCTATCACGCTTATACTATTGGCAGAATATTCAAAATTTTTTCCAGCACATAGGATATTTTCAGAGGCCTCTTTCTACGTATTTATATATTGGTATCACTACGCTTCTTTTTATTTTTTATTTATTATTCTTAAGAGCTGTTAATAAAAAATATATCAGCCGGAATCAGGTTTGGTTTTTGGTTATTGCCACGACTGTCATATTATCCTTCGCATACAATGCATTTTCTTATGATTTATTCAATTATATATTTGACGCAAAGATTATAACTTTTTACCATCAAAGCCCTTATGCTCATAAAGCTCTTGATTTTCCTTATGATCATATGCTTTCTTTTATGCACTGGACGCATAGGCTGTATCCATATGGGCCGGCATGGCTTGTTCTTACCGTACCCCTATCGTTTTTGGGATTGAACTTTTTTACGCCCACACTTTTTCTGTTTAAGTTTTTAGCAAGTATAAGTTTTTTAGGTACAACATTTTTTATCGGGAAAATATTGAAAAAAATTTATCCCGAAGACGAATTATTTGGGATAGCTTTTTTTGCTCTGAATCCATTGATTATTATAGAAAGTTTGGTATCTGCGCATAACGATATTGTCATGATGTTTTTTGCCATTTTCTCTTTCTATTTATTTATAAGGAATAAATATGTAATTTCTCTATTATTACTAATAATATCTATTGGAATCAAATTCGCAACTGCTGTTATGATTCCAATTTTTGCATTTTTGTTTTTTTTGAAGAAAGAAGTTAATTGGCTAATAATTTTTTTATCAATAGTTTTAATGATGGTTTTAACTATAATTTTAGCTTCAATAAGAACAAATTTTCAACCGTGGTATCTTTTATATCCTCTGCCGTTTTGCGCTCTAATATCAAAGAAATATTATATTTTTATTCCCAGTGTAATTATTTCCTTATTTGGTATTTTGCAATATGTACCCTTTTTGTATCTTGGAAATTGGGACAAACCGGTTCCTTCACTGTTATTTTATTCAATGATTGTAGGAATTATATTGTCTATCGTTGGCGTGTTGTTTAAGTCGTCAAGGACCCTTATGGATAGGAAACAGCATAAATGATACAATAAATTTATGGTTTTTTTAAAAAAATATCGTTTAGAGCTTTTTATATTCTTAAGCCTTTCTCTATCATACTTTCTACTTCGTTTATACAATATAATGAGCCTTCCTATATTTACGGATGAAGCAATTTATACCAGGTGGTCACAAATTGCAAGGTATGATTCAGCATGGAGATTTATATCTTTGACAGATGGGAAACAACCTTTATTTGTATGGCTTGATGTTGTAGTAATGCATTTTTTTAAAGACCCTTTATTTAGCGGTAGATTAGTTTCGGTATTAGCAGGATTTGGTACGATGGTTGGACTTTTTTTCCTAGGAAAAGAAATATTTAAAAATATATGGGTTGGAATTTTGTCTTCTTTTCTTTATCTTGTTTATCCTTTTGGATTAGTCTATGACAGGATGGCTCTTTATGATAGTTTGGTGGGAGCATTAGGAGTCTGGGGTTTATATGTTGAAATTCTTCTCGTAAGAAAAAATCGCCTAGATATTGCATTAATTCTGGGAATGGTGATGGGGGGAGGCTTGCTAACGAAAACTTCTTTGTTTTTTAATATCTACCTTTTGCCGTTTACGCTTTTACTTTTTGACTGGAAAGGGAAAGAAGTAAAAAAAAGATTGTTTAAATGGATATCTTTAGCAGTCATTGCCATTTTTCTTTCATACGGATACTATTCGGTTCTTCGTCTTTCCCCATTTTTCAATATTATAGGAGAGAAAAATTCGATATTTGTTTACCCTCTAAGAGATTGGATTAGTCACCCTTTCAATTTTCTCTTTGGTAATCTGCATGGTCTTTTGGATTGGCTTATTAGTTATTTTAAGTTGCCATTGCTTTCCCTTGTTGCGCTATCTTTATTTCTTAAGAAAAATATGAGAGAGAAATTTTTGCTTCTCCTCTGGTTTGCTATTCCCTTTATTGCTCTTGCTCTTTTTGGAAGAACTCTTTATCCAAGATTTATTCTCTTTATGACATTGCCTCTTCTTCCCCTAGTTGCTTTATCTTTACAAAAACTATTTTTGTTATCTAAAAATAAATTTGCCGGAAGCCTTATAATATTTTTATTTTTGCTCTTGAGTCTTAGAGCAGATTATTATATAGTTTCTGATTTTGCAAGGGCGCCTATAGCATCTCCAGATTTAGAACAATACATTAACAATTGGCCCTCTGGCGGAGGAGTCACTGAAATTATAAATTATCTCAATAAAGAGTCCAAGAGCCATAAGATTTATGTTGCATCGGAGGGAACATTTGGATCGCTACCTACTTATGCGGTTGAAATATACCTGGGAGATAATAAAAATGTTGACAAAAAAGGAATATGGCCTGTACCATCTATCATTCCTCAAGATCTTTTGGATAAAGCAAAGTTAATGCCTGTATATTTTATTTCCGACCAGACACAAATACCTCCACCGGGTTGGCCACTTGAATTGGTCGCAAAATATCAGAAAGGAATAGGTAATTCATACATGTTTTTCTACAGAGTCGTTAGTAAGTAAATGTTTTAATGATTAGAAGAAATATAGGTTTCTTAGTTTTACTCATAGTTATTTGTTGTGCCTTTTTTTATAAGACTATATTTTTTGGCCAAATTCCTTTTCCGGGAGACTTATTGGTGAACGAAAAACCTTATGAAACAGAATCGTACTTAGGTTATGCCCCGGGTGGATATCCGCATAAAGCCCAAGGACAAGATGTAATTAGTGAGATATACCCCTGGAGATATTTTTCTATAAATGAATTGAAAAAAGGAAATATGCCATTTTGGAATCCGCATAATTTTTCAGGCAATCCTCAACTTGCTAATTTTCAAACAGGAATTTTTTACCCATTGAATATTTTGTACTTTGTTTTTGTTTTTAATTTCGCGTGGTCTCTTATTATCATTCTTCAGCCAATTTTGGCGGGAATATTTATGTATTTGTTTTTATTAAAAGCACTTCTTTTAAAAAGATTTCCTGCTTTTCTAGGCGCCATATCTTTTGCATTGTCATCTTATATGGTTGTTTGGTTGGAGTATGGAAACATCGGGCATACAATATTGTGGTTGCCGGCTGCCTTATGGTTTACGAAACGCTTATATCAAAAAATTTCAATTTTTAATTTCGCAACATTGGTTACCCTATTAACATTTAGTTTCTTAGCGGGTTACATACAGGGGTTTTTCTATATCTATGTTTTATGTTTTTTATATTTTTTATTTTTAATGAGATTTGGAAAGACAAAACCAAAAAAAATAAAATCTTTTTTTGTATTCTTTTCTGCCTTGCTATTACCATTTCTTATAGCTAACTTCCAATTTATAGCAACCTACAAGCTTTTTGCCTATTCCACTAGAGAAGCATATTCTCTTTCTCAGATATCCAATATTCTTTTGCCATTAAAGTATTGGGTTACTATTTTTGCTTCTGATTTTTTTGGCAATCCCGCAACTCGCAACTATTGGATTGTGGGAACATATATAGAGCGGGTAATGTACCCCGGAGTTGCAATACTTTTTTTTGCATTTTACGCATTAGCTAGAGCAAAAAATATTGAAAGATTTTTTTTCTCAAGTATTGCATTATTATCTTTAATCATAACTACAAATCTTCCTGGGGTTAAACTTCTTTATGATATTCCAATACCGGTAATATCAACGACGGTACCAACAAGAGAGTTAAGCATTTTAATATTTAGCGTTATTGTTCTTGCCGCAATGGGGATAGATTACTGGATTTCCAATAAAGAAAACAAAACTAAAGTTACTGTTCTCTTTGCACTAATTTATGTTTTTATTTGGCTTTTTGTTTTATTTGTACCAAAAGTATTTTCTATAGATTCATCAAATATTAAAATAACTATACGTAATTTAATACTCCCAAGTTTTTTTGCTTTTCTAACAATAGTAATTTTTTATACAAAAAGAAGATATAAATTTTTATCCTTAGTACTTCTGACATTGATTGTTGTCGCTGATTTATTTTATTTCTTCAATAAGATTACGCCTTTTTCACCAAAAGAACTTATATACCCAAAAACCCCCGTAGTCTCTTTTTTACAAAAAGAAGCCGGCATAAATAGATTTTGGGGATATGGATCAGCCTATATTAGACCTAATTTTCAGAGCTTTGACGGCACGTATTCTCCCGAAGGGAACGATCCCTTGCACCTGTCCTCCTACGGTGAGCTTCTATACTCTACTGCGAATGGAGCTGTTTCAATTCATTTGCCAAGACCCGATGCGAATATTGCTCCAGGCTTTGGTTCATCGGACTTAAAAAGCAACTTTTATAGGAAGAGGATTCTTAATTTGTTAGGAGTAAAATATATTTTAAATATTAATGATAGTTTGGAAGAAAAATATAAGCCTGATTTTGAAACCTTTCCTGAAAGTTCTTATAAGCTGATTTGGCAAGCATCGCCCTGGCAAATTTATGAAAATTTAGAAGTCCTGCCGAGATTTTTTATGGCAAGCAGTTATATGGTAGTTAAAGATAAAAAGTCAATTTTATCCAAAATCTATGATAAAAATGTAGATTTAAGAAAAACTATTATATTAGAAAAAAATCCAAGTTTGACTATCAATAACGATGCCAAAGGAAACGCAGAGTTGTTATCTTATGGAATAAATAGTGTTAAATTTAAAACAACAAGTAATGGTAATAATCTGCTATTTTTATCAGATAACTTTTATCCCGGTTGGAAAGCTAATATTGATGGTAAATATTCGGAAGTTTATAGGGGAGATTATACTTTTAAAGCCGTTGCCGTGCCAAAAGGAGAGCATGAAGTAATACTATTTCATAGCACTCCAATTTTTCACTTAGGATTAAAAATCTCTATTTTTGGGATCTTGTTTTTCTTAGGTATGATTCTTTGGATAAGAATTTATGGTAAAAAAATCTAATATATTTTTCTTGTTGTTGCTAATTATTTTAGTATTTCCTGCTACCCTTGCTCTATTTCATCCAGGGTTTTTTTTAACAGACGATGGAAACTGGATGGTAATACGTTTTTCTTCTTTCTACGAAAATTTTAGGGAAGGACAGATTCCTGTTAGGTTTCTCACAAGATTAAATTACGGCTATGGATACCCGGTCGCAGATTTCCTATACCCTCTTTTTATGTATATAGGTATTCCCATACACGCAATCGGTTTTAGTTTTGTGAATACAATAAAAATAATTCTAGGAATAAGTTTAATATCTTCATCATTTTTTTCTTTCTTGTGGCTCAGAAAAACATTTACCAATATAGCTTCTTTGATTGGTGCATTGGCCTACACTCTTTTTCCCTATCATCTTTGGGATGTATATAAAAGAGGATCAGTTGGAGAAGTTCTTGCTTTAGCAATTATCCCATTTATTTTATGGGCGATTGAAAAAAGAAATATTTTTTTGATAAGTCTGGGCTACGGATTATTGATTACTTCGCATAATAGTTTAGCTTTTATTTTTATACCGATAATTTTTATATATCATCTTATTCTACCTAAAAATAATTTTTTAAATTCTCTATTTTGCCTGGTAATAGGTTTATCTCTGAGTGCTTTTTTCTGGATTCCTGCGCTTTATGATAAGCAATTTACGGTGTTTGACAGGATTCCAGTATCAAATTATGCGGACTATTTTATATCTTTAAAAAATATTAATTTATTCGGGATTACTTTGCTTTTCTCTATAATATTAAGTTTATTTTTTATTTTAAAAAAAGACTTGAGATTTATATACTTTGCCATGGTTACAATTTTTTCTATATTTTTTACATTACCCATAAGTGCTGCTTTGTGGAATAGCATTTTAGCTAATTTAATACAATTTCCTTTTAGATTTATATCTTTAACTATCCTAGGAGTTTCATATTTGGTAGCTTACCAAATTAATTCCGTTAAGATATGGAAAAAAGCTTTTATTCTTATATATTTGTTTTTAATTTTTATTTCTGCAAGATCTTTTATTTCCCCAAGTCAGTATCAAAATTATCCCGATACTTTTTACTCAACAAATCAGGATTCAACAACGGTCAAAAACGAATATATGCCTAAATGGGTCGGGAAAATTCCTAATAGTTCCCCAGAAAAGAAAATTAAAATAGTTCAAGGGAAGGGGACAATAGAGGATTTTAGGGGTGGCGGCAGTAAGTTTTCCTTTAATGTTAATTTAACAGAAAAAAGTATTTTAGAGATAAGTAGTATTTATTTTCCCGGATGGGAAGCAAAATTGAATGGCAAAAAAACTGTTATTTCATATGACAATAAGTATGGCTTAATTCATCTAGTCATCCCATCCGGAAAACATAAAGTAGATGTAGGTTTTAAAGAGACTAACATTCGCTTAATAAGCGACTTAATTTCTTTAGCTACGGTTTTTTTACTTTTATCATGGTTCTTATTAATTAAAAAAGGTATAATTATCAAAGCAAAATAATAAATGATAATGAAATACTGGTGGTTTCTTTTTGTTATAGTTGTTTGTTTTTGGGCGATCCGTCCCTTATTCCAGCCCGGATTTTTTCCAATGCACGACGATGAGCAGATAGCTAGATTGTTTGATTTAAATCAGGCGCTTCAAGCAGGACATATTCCGCCCAGAATTGCTCCAAATTTGGGATTTGGGTATGGTTATCCATTTTTTAATTTTTATCCCGCCTTTGCTTATTATGTTGCGGAAATCTTTAAACTAATAGGATTTTCCTATATAGAATCTACAAAAATTATGATAGGGTTGGGGTTTATTTTAAGCTCTTTTTTTATGTACCTTTTATCAAAGGAATTCTTTGGTAAATTGGGCGGTTTAATATCTGCGATCGCTTATGTATACGCACCTTATCATTCTCTAGATGTGTATGTCAGGGGAGCATTACCGGAGTTTTGGTCGTTTGTTTTTCTTCCGGCAATATTTTGGTCTTTTTATGAATTAGATAAAACTCACAAAAGGAGATTTTTTATTTTTTCGACTATCTTTAGCGCATGCCTTATTTTAACGCACAATTTAGTTGCATTGATGGCCGGTCCATTTATACTTGCCTATCTTATTTTCATTATTCTGAAAAGTAAAAATAAAAGAAGATTTTTAATTAGTGGCTTATCTGTTGTATTTTTTGCATTTTCTTTGACCTGTTTTTTTTGGTTACCTTCATTTTTTGAAAAAAAGTTTACCATGGTTGATATTCTAACTACGGAATTAGCTAATTATAATCTCCATTTTGTGTATATTAG
>Ga0209726_10000503_pt1 | contig 72214 bp, 53 predicted proteins | sample Subgrocontami54m_FD_187453 | JGI IMG/M metagenome (GOLD analysis project Ga0209726, IMG submission 187453) | Subsurface groundwater microbial communities from S. Glens Falls, New York, USA - GMW46 contaminated, 5.4 m (SPAdes) (version 3) | ecosystem: Environmental > Aquatic > Deep subsurface >...
ATCGCCGCCGCCGCACCACCGCCGCCACCGTAATAGCCGCCGCCACCACCGCCACCGCCGTGCAAGACGCCGGCGCCGCCTGCACCGCCAAGCCCCACGGAACCGGCCGTCCCGCCTGGCGACGGCGCGCGGCCCACGCCGCCGGGGCCACCCGCCGATTGCGAGCCGCCTCGTCCGGCTGCGGCATCCCCCGCACCGCCGGCCTCTCCGACGAGCCCGCCGCCCGCACCCGCGACGCACGCCGGTCCGCCACCACCCGCGGCGCCGCCGCCGCCGCCGGCGACCAGCAGCAGCACGCCGGCGCGAGAGACTGTCGTTCGACCACCGCCGCCTCCTCCCGCGGACATGCCCGTCCCACCCGCACCGCCCGCTCCACCGCCACCGGGCGTGCCGCCCGCTCCACCCGTCGCGGGGCTCGTCGGCGTTCTGCCTGGCCCGCCGACGACCAGATCGAGTCGCTCGCCGGGGATGACGTCGATGATGGCCGCGGCGGCTCCACCGGCGCCTGGCAACGCTGAGCTCCCGGTTGGAAACGCCGATCCGCCTCCGCCGCCCCAGGCGCGGACGTAGACCCGCGTCACGCCCGCGGGGATCGTGAACATGTTCGACATCGGCACCCAGATGCCGAACAGCCCTCCCCCCATCGGCGCGTCGAGAAACGGCGGAACGTCGACGGCGTCCACTGCGTCAGGGGCATCGGCCGCACCGTCGTTGCGCACGTCCGTCACGGTGTCCACCGTCGCGTCCACCGTCGCGTCCATCGTCGCGTCCACCGTCGCGTCGCGATCGACGATCGTATCGGGACCCACGATGGTGTCGGGCACAACGACGTCGGGCGCCGCGTCCGTCGACCGCAAGACGTCGAACGAAAACCCTGCGTCCGTCGGGAGCGGACGAACGTCGATGCTCTCGCACTCGCCGCGGTCCCCGCAGGTCTCGCCGCGCTCATCGCAGTAGGCGGACACCGTGCACTCGTCGGCCGCCGTTCGTGTGCATCGTGTCGAGCGTTCGCCGCAGCGCACGGAGAGAAAGAGCGGAATCAACTGTCCCGCGTTCGGGCGAAACGCAAATCGCGCACGCCGGCGCCACACGATCGCGGGCTGCGAGGGTCCGCCAGCTTCGAGCGACGCTTCGACCGTGAGCGTCGCACCGAGATCGCGCGGACGCCCATCACCCGGCGTGAGTCCGAACGTGGCGGGCAGCGTCACGGTTCCTGCGGCACCACCACGCGTGATGACGAGGTCGGGCTGGCGCGGCGTCTCGGCGGCACCGGTGGTGCGAAGCGTGAATCGAACGGTCGGCGCACGGTCGAGCGGCGCATCGGTGTCGGCAACTACGGTCATCTGCGTCGGTGGAAGAACGCAGGCCGCGAGCGCGGAGAGCAGAAGTATCCAACGAAGCGCCACCGTCACGGGACGCACGATAGCGTGGGGCACCGACGCCTGAAAGCCCGCGCAGCGTCGCGGACGTCCGAGGGACTCGCAATCGTTCCCGCGCGGAGCGAGTGCGGCATCGACGATGGCCGACGTCGTCGTCAGTTTTTGTGGCCCCGACCGGGCCACGTGCGGCTCATCAAATGGCGGGTTCGCAACAACACGGCCCCGTACTCGCCATCGCGACCTGGGCAATGGAACAGAAGCCGGAACTCGATGCGTCGTTGATCTCGGTGCACGCCATGGCGCCGTCCGCGATCGTGACCGCGGTGCACTGCGTCGTCGGCCGCGAGAACATCGCCGTGCACGCCGCCTCGCAATTCAAGCCGCCCTCCGTGACGACGTCGCCGGACGCATCACTCGCGGTGTCGACTGCCACGTCGGTGCCGGCGTCGGGCGTCGGGGCCGGGCCGCACGACACGGCGCCGAGCCCGATGGCGGAGATGGTGAGTTTCGCTGGGATTCGCAGTCGTCGAGTCATCGAGCGGGACCGTAGCACTGTCCTACCGCCGCTTCGAGCGTGACGGCGCCTAGCCCAGCGAGCCTTCCCAGATTCGGTACGACACGACGACTTGATCGCCGCGATTGGGCCGGAACGTTCGGCCGTAGAAGAAAATCGTGCGGGACGCGGGATCGTAGTCGAACCCGTCGTTGCGCGAGCGCGGCACGTCCATGCCGCGAACACGCACCTTGATCGTCGCAGTGATCGGCGTTCGCTCGAGTCGGAACTGGCTCGTTGCGCCCGCGACCGCGTCGACGATGCGCGACATCGCGGCGCTGATCTCCGGATCGGTCGCAGTCGTGATCGGGATCACCGCGCCGCCGTTTCCTTCGACGACGCAGCGCGGGAGGTCGAAGACGGCCGCAGTCGCACACGGCGTTGCCGAGACCGGGAGCAGACCAAACGTGAGGATCATGTTGCGGCGGAAGTAGGCTGAAATGTTCGCGAGCGCCATCGCGTTGTAGGTCGCTCCCCACGGCATCATTCCGTCGGGCGGCGGATGCGTCGACAGCCAGCGACCCCAATCGTTCGATCCCGGTTCGTCGGTCACCATGAACGCGACCACGCGCGCGCCCGGACGGAACACGCGGTTGAGGTCCGGCATCGGCATAGAGGCCCGGCGCTGAATGGTGTCGTACGCCACGATCGCCGCGGCGACCGGCTCTTCCTGGCCGCCGGGGAAGGGGTACGGGCTCAGCGTATCGGCTGTGCCGGGACACGCGACGCCGAGGCTCGTTGCGGTAACCTCCATGCACAGCCGCTGCGCGCCCATCGGGTCCATTCCGCTGATGAAACGGAATCCTGGCGAATCGAGATTCAGCCCATTGTTGCCAGCCTGGAGCACACCGACGCGGAAGTCGACGCCCGCGGCGTTCAGTCGCGTGAAGAACTGCGTCGCCGTGTTCGCGAGACGCAACTGGTCGTCGCCCATCGAACCCGATGTGTCCACCGTCCAGAGGAAGTCCGCCATCGCCGTGCGATCGGCCGTGAACACCTGGCAGTGCGAGCCGAGCACTTTGCCCGCTTCCGCGACGCCGGACGCGTTGGTCAGGTCGTTCACGCGAATCGCCGTCAGCCGCATCGCGTTGTCGTAGTCCGGGCGCGACGAGACCGCGACGATGATGTCCGTGCGGCCCATCGCCGTCCCGCTCGATCGCAGCACGGTCGTGACGTCGAGGTAGAACTCCGACGCCATCCCGAACGCCGTCCCCGCCGGTGCAGGCATTCCCGCAAGCGGTGCTACGAGCGAATCTCGAAGCGCCGACGCCGAACCCGCACGCGCGATGCGGAACGTCGACGAAATCGCATTCTGCATTTCGTGCGTGACCATCGGCCGACCCACGAGCACCGGAGTGATCCCGGCACCGATTGCCGCAATGATCGCCGACTCGATGCGAATCGATTCCGCACGCAAATCGGTTCCACCACTCGGCTGCAGGAACACCGCACCCGCGACGTTGGTCGCAGGATCGTCGAGAACGATACCGCCGCGTCCCGTCGTTCCCATCACAGTGCGTCCCGTTCCGAACGCGAGGTCGTGTCCCACCTGCGTCGCGCCCGGCGGAATGTCCACCTGCGTCACGCGCGCGAGTCCCTCGGGACGGCAGATCTCGAGTCCGCCCATCGCGTCGCCCATGCCGTCGCCATCGGTGTCCCACAGCCGCGGGTCGGTCTCGCCGCGCCCCGTGTCGATCATTCCATCGCGATTGGGATCCTCGGTGGCGTCGGGCACGCCGTCGCCATCGCTGTCACTCATCGTGGGATCAAGGCCGCGACAGTGTTCGCCGGCCATGCACTCCGCGTCCATCGTGCACGCGGGCGCCGGTCGGCGCTGCATCGCGCGGTTGTCCGCAACGCAGATCCGCGGGTAGCGCGCTTCGGTCCCGTCGGAGATTCCGTCACCGTCCGTGTCTCGATTGCCGGGATTCGATCCGATGCGACACTCTTCGTCGTCATTGATCCCATCCATGTCTGTATCGACGCCTGCGGCACAGCCGACCGACGTGTCCCCGCCGCCGGTGTCCGCGAAGTCGATGTCGCCCGTAGCATCGCGTCGGCGAGAACCGTCGCCTCCGTCGTCGACGCCGATCTCTTCTCCGCAGGCGGGAACGAGAGCGACCGTCGCGAGCGCCAACAGCAGAATACGAAAGCCACCAAGTGTACGGCGAGTGACGAGCATCACGGCTTCCTCCAGATTCGGCGCACGCAACCCATGCGCCTCAGGGGGAATAGTACACGAATTCTGGACGAACCATACCCTGGCAAACCCGGAACGAGCGGAAGGGCCGTTTGCTATGCTGGCACGCCGATGGACCCCCCCGTGCGAAGGTCCGCCTACTTCATCAACGCGCCGGTCGATCTGTTGCTGATCGGCGGCGGCTCGCTCATTGCGTACGTCGGTTTTCGAGTCTTCGGCGCGTCCGGCGGGACATACCGGAGCGCCCAGATCGCCGCGCTTCTCGTGTGGATCTGCAACTGGCCGCACTTCTCCGCGACCAGTCACCGGCTCTACCGATCGCGCGCAACGATCTCGCAATACCCGCTCACCGCGCTCGCGACGCCCGCGCTGATGCTCTGCGCGGTGGCAGCCGCGTTCGCGTGGCCCCTGACCGCGGCGCCGGCGCTGGTGAAGCTCTTCTTGCTCTGGTCGCCGTATCACTTTAGCGGACAGACCCTCGGCATCGGGCTGCTCTACGCACGCCGCTCGGGGTTCGAGATCCGTCCGCTCGAGCGTCGCGCGCTCGCGGGCTTCATTTTCGGTACGTTCGCCGTTCAGACCGCGCGTGCGGAAACCGGTTCGAGCGGCTCGAATTTCTACGGCGTCTGGTATCCAACGTTGGGACTGCCGGGTTGGGTGTCGTCCGTGTTGCTCGTAGGCATGTGGGCGTGCGCCGCTCTGTTCGTGTTGCAGCTGGCGTGGCGCTACCGACGTGAGCGGCGGATTGTCCCGTGGATCGTCGTCCTTCCCGCCGTCACGCAGTATGTCTGGTTCGCGGCGACGCCGGCCGGCGGATTCAGTGTGTTCGTTCCGTTCTTCCACTCGCTGCAATACCTGCTCATCGCGTGGGCCGTAAACCTCAAGGAACGACTCGGCGAGGATGCACGCATTCCGTCACGCTGGTTCGTGTGGTCCGCGTCGGCGCGATGGGCGTTGCTCAACGTGTGTGGGGGCGCCGTGTTGTTCTGGGTGCTGCCGCGCGTCGGTGCGACCGCGGGAGCGAATCTCGCGTTCTCCACGGCCGTGATGCTGTCGGCCGTGCAGATCCATCATTTCTTCGTCGACGGCGTGATCTGGAAGCTCAAGAACCCTCGTGTGCATTCGCCGCTGTCGACCTCGCTCGCAGAACTCTCGGGCCGGGCAGCCGCGCCGGCGGTCGCATGAAGCGCGGCGGCGTGACGGGTGTTCGCTGGCTCGCCCTGACGAGCGTGCTCCTCGCGTTGATGTCCGGCGCGTCTGCCGCGATGGCGCAGCGAGAGTCACTGCGCGTCGCGGAGCCACGGATCGTCCTTCGCACGACGCTCGGGGACATCGCGGTCGCGCTCTACCCCGACATCGCCCCGCGGCACGTCGCACAGATGCTGCGACTGGTGAGACTCGGCGTGTACGACGGAACGCATTTCCCTCGGGTCGAGCGGACGTTTCTCGTTCAGGTCTCCGATGCGACGGATCGCGCGAGACCACTGAGCGCAGAGCAACGTGCGGCGCTGCAGCCCATCCCGCTCGAGCCGAGCGGCGCGCACCATCGCGTGGGTGTCGTATCGATGGCCCATCCGGACGCGGACCTGAACGGCGCGGTGTCTTCGTTCGTGATCGTCGTGGGCGAGGCGTCGCATCTCGATGGGCGCTACTCGCTCTTCGGCGAGGTCGAGCGCGGGATGGACGTCGTCGATGCAATCGCGAACGTCGCCGTGGATTCTGCGAATCATCCACGCGAACGCGTCGGAATCACGCGCGCGCTGGTCGTCGAGTCGGAGCAGGCACTGCGCGAGTTTCCTCTCGCCGGCGTCGGTCGCGCGGCCGACACGCGGTCGAGCGCCGCGGCCGGCGAGCCCGGCGAGGGGCGCCCGAGCTCCAGTGAGGCAACTCCGAACGGTGTGCCCGAGCGCGTCGTGCTCGAGACGTCGATGGGCGACGTGCTTCTGGTCGTCGATCGCGATCAAGCTCCGCGCCACGTCGAACACTTCCTCCGCCTCGTGCGTGCCGGCGCGTACGACAGCGTCGAAATCGGCCGCGTCGACCCCTCGTATTTCCTCCAAGTATTCTCCATCGAACATCGCCGCGGCCCGTTGCCACCCCTGCCGTCCACCGTGCGCACTACCCTCCCGCCGGAAGCAACGCGCGCGCACCACGGCGTGGGCACCGTCACGATGTCCGCCAGCGATCCCGCACGTCCGGGAATCACGTCCGCGCTGACGTTCGTGCTCGCGGATTCACCGCAACTCGACGGGGCGTACACGCCGATCGCGCACGTCGAGCGCGGCGAAGACGTCCTCGCCGTGCTTGCTCGCGTCGGCGTCGATTCCGACCGGCGGCCGCGCGCGCGGATCGAGATCACGCGGGCCTACGTCGCCGGCGCCGGTAACCGTGCCGCGTCGCAAATCCGACTGCGGGGCCCCACCGCGCTCCCGAGCGCGGCGTCGCCTGCGGTCCTCGCGCTCGTCGGCGTCGCGATGTTCCTCGGCTTGCTGATCTACGTGTTTGCGCCGCGGCTCGACGCGCGGACCGTCGGATCGCTGGGATTGCTGGTTGTACTCGTGGGCTTCTTCGCGCTGTTCGTCGCACTCGTCCCGTACGCGCGTGGATCGCGTGCCCTTGCCGTCGCGTTGTTCGCGGGCACGCTCGTCGTGCTCCGACTCATGAGCCAGTTCGAGAGTTCGCGCGGCGCGCCCCGCGATCGGAACTGATCAGCGACAGGTGCCGGAAGAGCAGAGCAGACTGCCGCAACAGTCGAGGCTGCCGAGCGCGCTGTTGCAGCTCCCGCCCGAACCGTGGCAGCAGCGATTGTTCACCGGCGAAGCGAGACAGCTGTATCCGCTCGGGCAGCAATTGGGAGCCGCCGCGCCGGGCGTGCACAGCGCCGACGGTGTGAGGCTGCACGTTGCGGCGGCGCGACAGGTGCCACTCATGCACAGCAGGCTGCCGCAGCAATCGAGGCTGCCGAGCGCGCTGTTGCACGTGCCGCCAGAGTTGTGACAACAGCGGTTGTTGATTGGCGACGGTGAGCAACTGTAGCCCGACTGGCAGCAGTTCGGCGCGGTCGCACCAGGCGTGCAGATCGTCGATGGCGTGAGTGAGCACACCGCGGGCGCGCGACACGTGCCACTCATGCACAGCAGATTGGCGCAGCAATCGAGACTACTGAGCGCGCTGTTGCACGTGCCGCCCGTGTTGTGACAGCAGCGGTTGGTGATGGGCGAGGGCGAACAGTTGTAACCCGAAGTGCAGCAACCGGGCGCCGTCGCTCCCGGAGTGCACGCGGATGACGGCGTCAACCCACATACCGGCGGCGGCGGTGGTGGCGGCGGCGGTGGTGGTGGCGGCGGCGGTGGCGGTGGCGGCGGCGGCGGCGGCGGTGGTGGCGGAGGTGGCGGCGGCGGCGGCGGTGGCGGTGGCAGCGGTCCCGGAGGCGGGGGCGGCGGCGGCGGGCCCGGCGGTGGTGGTGGGGGCGGCGGGGCCGCGCGACACACCGTTCCCATGCACGTCAGCCCGGCGTTGCACGCCCCCGCGCCGCAGCAATTCTCCCCATCGCCGCCACACGGCGGCGGGGTGGTCACGCACTGGCCGGTGCGCTCGTCGCAGAACACTCCCATCGGACACGCGGCTCCGCAGCTTCCTCCGCACGAGTCGGACCCGCAGATTCGGCCGCTGCACTGCGGCACGCAGACCGTGTCCATCGCGCCCACGCGGACGTCACTGCCGCGTCCGTCCGCCCGCGCGTCGCCCGCACCGTTGGTTCCGACCGCACACGAGGCGCCGATGACGCAGGACAAGAGCAGCCCCGCGAACAAGACAGGCGCGCGCGCGAATCGGGAAGTCTCCACGAATCCTCCAACGCAGAAGTATCGTCGAGTTCGACGCGGCGCGCAATCGTGTGGGTGGTCACATCGGGATGGCGACGCCCGCGCGACTTGCGGAACTGGTGAGCGTTGTGGTGTGACACATCGAGCGAGGCGTCGTGGCCCTACGGCGCAGTCAGCCACTGCAGACGTGGCCAGTACGCTCCCGGGTTTGCCGCTGCGCGCGCCGCGATGTCTGGCGCCGTTGAACCGACCCCGTAGGTCACCGGCAAGTCGCCCGCCCGGGTGGGATCGGTCAACTCGCGGTGCACGACCGGTCCCGCGCAATACGCGTGCGAGTCGTCGCGGGGAACGTCACACGCGGCAAGTCGCGACGCCGGCGACCACGGGCCTTCGGGCGCACTCGCCGTGTGAATCTGCAAGTCCGTACCGAATCCGACGGCGAACAGGTGCAGCAATCGGCCGGCCGCACCATTCGGAACCACCGACGAGACCCAAGGACCTGCGTCGAAAACGGTCGCCGCGTCCCTCCCGCGTCGACTCGCGATCCAACGGCCCGCGCCGGCGAACAATTCCATCGCGCCGGCAGCGTCGATCCTGCCCACGACGCAGCGTTCGGTCAGAAAGTCTGGCGGGCCTGGACAGCCCCACACGTACGCACGGTCCGTCGATGCCCACGACGCGTCGCCGAGGTCGAGATCGGGGCCGAACGCGAGCGAGCGCGGACCCGGCACGACGATGCGCTGCGTTGCGGCGTCCCAGCGCCCGAGTCCCGTTCCGAGTTCCGTCAATCCGAAGGCCGGACCACCGTCCGCCCGAAACAGTCTGTACGTCACGCGCGTTGCGCCCGCGAGGCGGTACGCGCCGGTAATGGAAACGAGCAGTGTGGGCTCGTCGCCAGAGTCGACAGCGACAATGGTTCGCGCGCTGCCGCCAACGAACGTTGCGCGAGTCGGACATGTTCCGAACGGCGCGGCAAGATCGGTCTCGAATGCGACGTTGCAAATCGTCCCACCCGTGCCGAACGTGACGTCCTCCGCGATCCAGAGGCACCGTCCGTCGTCCGTCGGCACACGAACGAGCGAGCCGCCGAGCGAGCGGATCGGGCCTCCCGGTTCGTAGAACGGACGGCAGGTCATCGTCTCGACGGCAGCACGGACGTATGGAATCGATCCGTCGGGACAGCGCCACGCGCGGGTTGCACTGTCGCACACGGCGGTCACGATGCGGGGCGGGCCGCAGGCGTCGTCGCCCCGCGCGACGCAGGTGGGCGAGGTTGGCGGACACGATGCAACGTCGGCGGACGTGCTTGCGGCGACCACGAACAGGTCCGAGCGCGCACCGCAGGACGGAAGCAGAACCGTGAACACGGCAGCGCACGCGGCGCACTCGATACCGCGAATCGTCACGGCGAGACGATACGCCACCATTCGACGTGCGTCTCGGTGGGGGTCGACGCGCGCACGACGGCCGTTGTACGCAGCGGCATGACTCGAACGTCGCTGTCTCCAACGTCGCGATCACCAAAGTCGCCGCCGAAAGCCGCTGCACTGCACGTCGCACTCCTGCGGGGGATCAACGTCGGCGGGAAGAACATGTTGCCGATGAGCGATCTCGCGCGGGTGTTCGCCGGGCTCGGTTGCAGCGATGTCACGACGTATATCCAGAGTGGCAACGTCGTCTTTCGTCCGCCCTCCGCCGGCGCGCAATTGATTGCGGACGGCGCGACCGTCGCGATTCGAAAGCGAATGGCCATGGACATCCCGGTGATCGTGCGGAGCGCGAGCGATCTGGACGCCGTCGTGCGGACCAATCCGTTCATCGCGGGCGGCGCCGACGTCGCAACACTGCACGTGATGTTCTTGCAGGAAGAGCCCGCGGGGCGACTCGTCGGAGCGCTCGACGCGAACCGCTCGCCGCCGGATGCGTTCGTCGTGCGGGGGCGCGAGATCTATCTCTGCTGCCCCAACGGAATGGCGCGGACCAAATTGAGCAACGCGTATTTCGATTCGAAGCTCCGCACGATCAGCACCGTGCGCAACTGGCGCACCGTGTTGAAGCTGCAAGCAATGACACACCCCCGGGCCGATGAATCGGCCGGCTGCGTTTGACCCGCTCGCCCGCGCGACCCTTCCCAGGTACGCGGTGGAGTCGCACGCTCGGAATCGCTCACCCAAGCTCGAACACCAGCACTTCGCCCGTCCCGACGCCCTCAATCCGCACGACCCGCTCGTCCGAGAACGCGACGCCGTCGCCCTCCGAAACGTCGTTTCCGTTCACTCGCACCGTCCCTTGCGTAACGTGAACCCACGCGTGTCGTTTCTCGCCCAACGCCAGCTCACCGGTCTCCGATTCTCGGAACACGCCTGCGAAGACGCTCGCGTCGGCATGAATCGTGAGACTCCCGTCCCGCCCGTCTCGCGATGCGACCAGTCGAAGTCGTCCTCGCTTGTCCTCGTCCGGAAATGTCTTCTGCTCGTATCCGGGCCGAATCCCGGCCTTGTCGGGCTGAATCCAGATCTGCAGAAAATGCACTTCGTCGCGGTCCGACGCGTTGAATTCGCTGTGCACCACGCCCGTCCCCGCACTCATGCGCTGCACGTCCCCGGGCCGGATCACTGCGCCCGTTCCCATCGAATCTTTGTGCGCGAGAGCGCCTGCGAGCACGTACGACAGAATCTCCATGTCGCGATGCGGGTGGGAGCCGAACCCCTGCCCTGCCGTGACCCGATCGTCGTTGATCACTCGCAGTGCGCGGAAGCCCATGTGCTTGGGATCGTAGTAGTCGGCAAACGAAAATGTGTGGTGCGTGTCGAGCCAGCCGTGGTTCGCACCACCTCGATCGGACGCTTTGCGAATCGTGATCATGACCCTTCCTTCGTGTCGGCGGACATCCTCGCGTGGGAGTCGTGAATCAGCGATACGTGCTCGGCGTTCGGTCGCCCGCGAGCCACATCGTTGCGAGCTGCAACGTGCGCGCGTGCTCGGGGACGTTCTCGAGAAAACTCGCGCGCCATACGTCGTCGGGAATCTTCGCCGCCCGCGCAAGCAACGCATCCCGCGCCCAGGCGATCGCCCGGTGCGCTTCTGGGGTTCGACCGTCGGCCGCCAGCGCTTCGGCGAACGACAGTCGCACGAGGGCCTCACCCTCCTCGATGGCCCGCAGCGATTCCATCAATCGCATCGCTTCCGCCGCGTCGTCGAGCGCGCGCGAAGTGTCCCCGCGTCGGAGCCGAACGCGTGAACGCAGTGCGTGGGCCGTTGCCCGCAACGGCGTGTGCGCCGCGAGAATCTCGATTGCGGTCGTGACTTCGCTTTCCGCGGCCTCCAGATCGCCGCGGAGAAGGAGAATCTGTCCTACATAGATCCGCGAACCTCCCTCGAGACGACGATCTTGCTGCGAGTGGAACATCTCGACCGCCCGCTGCTCGGCGGCCAGCGCTTCGTCGAGTTTGCCCTGCCGTGCGAGCGCCGGCCCGAGGTTGTGGTTCGCGGTCGCGACGACGTGCCGCAGGCCGAGCATCTCTGCGGTCGCGAGCGCGTTGCGAAGCAGCTCGACCGCCTCGGCGTACGCGCCCAATTCAATGTACCCGTACGCGACGTTCCCGCGCTGCATCGACGCATTGCGAGCGTGACCCGCGCGCTCGAACGCGAATGCCGCCGCGGCCGTGGCCACGACATACCCGTGCGGATCCCCCTTCGCGAGCGCGAGAATGCCCCGCGCTTCGTTCAGTCGCGCGATGCGAGCGGGATCGTCGGGCAGGCACTCGGACTCCGCGACGGCGTCGGCGAGGTGACGCTCGGCGTGCTCGAGATCGCCGATGAGCACCATGTTGCTGGCCAGGCGTGCCAGCACCCGCGCGCGAGCGGATCGTGCCTCCGGTGCGGCCTGCGTCCGCGCGACTGCCTCGCCCACGACACGAACTTCGTCGGTCTCTCCCAGTCGCTGCGCCGCCGTGTACCGCAACTCGCATGCCTCGTACCACGCAACGTCGCCGGCACGCAGTTCGTCCATCGCTTCCGTTGCCGAGCGACCAGCGTCCGCAATCTCTCCGCGCCAGACGTACGCTTCCGCTTGCACGAGTCGCAAGTGCCCGAGTTTCTCCGCGCCCGCGCCGCATGCGATGCCCCGCTCTGCACGCGCGATGGCCGAATCGTAGTCGTTGCGCTCGAGCGCCTCGCGCGCTGCACGAAGGTAGCAGTCCGACGCGCTCACGCGGTCGTTGCCTCGCTCGAAGTGCTCGGCCAGTCGCATCGCGTCGCGTTCGCCGACGGACTGAAGCCATTCGCCGGCCAGCCGATGCCCGAGTGTGCGATCCGAGTCCGTGAGCATCGCGTACGCGGCCTCGCGCACAAGCGAATGCCGAAAGCCGAACTCTTCTTCGCCCGCGAACTTTGGTGCGCCGAGGTTCGCAATCGCCTCGCGCTCGCTCAGCGCGGCCAGCCGTTCGCGCACGCCGAGTTCGTCGTGATCACCGCCAACGAGCGCAAGCACTCCGCCGAGCCAGAATACCTGACCGAACACGCTCGCCGCTCGCAGAACGCGCCGAGCCGGCTCATCGAGAGACTGCAATCGCGCTTGCACGACCGCGAGGACGGAACCGGGGAGCGTTCCGCCGCGGCCTTCGCCGTACGCACGAATCAGTTCCTCGAGTAGAAACGCGTTTCCCCCCGACTGCTCGACGAGTTCACCGATGGTGTCGGAGGCGATAGCGTCGCCGAGCACGCCGCGAACGAGCCGTTCCACGCCGCGACGCGTGAGAGGCTCGAGTCGAACTTCCTGCATCCGCCGCTCGGACCACAATGCGGGAAACACCTCGTGCACATCGGGACGCGCGAGCGCGAGCACCATGAAGGCCCGCTCGCGCGCGCGACGGAGCGCACCGTCGAGAAATTTCACCGTGGGCTGGTCCCCCCAGTGCAGATCCTCGAGCACGATCAGCAACGGTTGCACTTCCGTGTCTGCGATCACGAAGTCCTCGAACGCGCGGCGCATCTGGTCGCCCATGAGCAACGTGTCTTGTCGGGCCGCCCGCAATTGCACGCTCTCGGCTTCGGGAAACGGCACGCCCGCGAGTTCGCCAACGAACTCCGACACTCTTGCGCGATCGAACTCGAGCACGCTGCGAGCAATGCGCGCGCGGAGTTTGCGCTGCTGAACGTCGAGCGGCTCGCCGTCGAGAACGCCCGCGGCGCGACGCAACGCCGGCGCGAGCATCCCGAGCGCGGAACCCGCGGCGATCGAGTCACCGCGGGCGATCCAGATTTCGACGCGCTCGCCGCGTTCGCGCAACGCCTGCAGGAACTCGTGGCGAAGCCTCGACTTGCCCGCACCGGCGGCGCCCGTGACGAGAACCGCACGGGCGACGGGCTCCGACGCGCACTCTTCGAAGATCGCGTGTAGCAATCCGAGTTCGCGATCGCGCCCCACGCACGGTGTCGGTCGACCGAGCAGCGTGCGCGTGACGTCCACGGACTCGCGTTCGCGAACGAGCACGAGTCCGGCGGCGTCGCCAGAGACCTCGAAGCGCACGTCGAGCAGCCCAGCGGTTGCCTCGTCGAGCCGGATCCCGCGAACGGGTCCGTCGACCTGAGAGATGCGTTCGACGGCCCCGGCGGAGTCCTGCGCCCTGCCCATCAGACCGGCGGCGCGGTCGACCACGTCGCCAAATGGCAAGCGTCCCGTGACACCGCCACGTCCGGTGGCGAGCGACATCGGAACGTTTCCGAGTGCCGCGCGGAGTGCCAGGGCGCATCGTGCCGCCGTTGCTGCGACGTCGGTCGCCGCTCCCGTGCCGGTCACCGTCGCGACGCACGAACCATCGGCAAGTCGCTCGAGCCGTGCGCGATACCGTGTGGCGATGTCGTGAAGGCCCGTGTCGTCCGCGACGACGTCGACGTGCGTGATCGGTCCGTCCGCCTCGCGAGGCGCTCCCGCATCGCGCGCCACGGGCACACTCGCGAGCATCACGGTGAGTAGTCGCTGCTCCATGCGCGTGAGCGTCGGGCGCGCAGGCACGGCATCGATCGAGTCGGGCGGAGCGCCGCGTTCGGATCCCGACGCGAGTGCGTCGATCTGCGCCACGACGGCCGCGCCGTCCGCAGGACGCGCCTCCCGGTCTTTCGCGAGCATCCGTCCGAGAAGCTCGTCGAGACCGAGCGGTACGACAATGCCGAGTTCGCGAAGCTTCGGCGGTTCATCGACGAGAATCTTCGCGAGCAGCGCGACCACGTGTTCCGCCGCGAACGCTGGCCGTCCCGACACGCATTCGTGAAAAAGGCACCCGAGTGCAAACACGTCCGCGCGCGGGTCGACGTCGCGTTCGCCACGCGCTTGCTCGGGCGCCATGTATCCGGGCGTACCGATGATCCCGCCGGACTGCGTCGCGACCAGCGACGCGCGGGTCACGCGTGCCACGCCGAAATCGAGGAGCACCGCGTCGTCCGCACGCCCGCCGCGGAGGATCACGTTGGCGGGCTTGATGTCACGATGGACGACGCCGCGTGCGTGCGCGGCTCCAAGCGCGGACGCCACGCGACGTGCCACGGCAATGGCGTCCGAGAGCGACAGCGCGCCGCGATCGAGTCGCGAACCCAGGTCTTGCCCGTCGAGCCACTCCATCGCGAGGTAGAACGAGTCGTCGCCCGCGTCGCCGTGGGACACGTACCGCACGATGCCCGGATGCCGCAGCTCGGCGAGCACGCGCGCCTCGCGGGTCATGCGCTCGACGATGTAGACCGACGGCCCCTGAACGATCTTCAGCGCAACGATGCCGCCGGTCTGCCGGTCGTGTGCGCGGTACACGGTGGCCATTCCGCCGACGCCCGCGCGGCGCTCGATCTCGAAGCGCCCGACGACGAGGTCACCTTCGCGCACGCGACGAGTATCGTTCGCGCCGCGCAGGCGTGCAAAGCAAGAGTATCGACCAAGCGTGGGAACGCTACGGGCGATAGATCTCGCGACCGATCGCGCCGGCGACCACGGCGTCGACGTCGTACCGCATCGGCAGCGCGCGATTTCCCAGCCACAATCGTGCCTGATCGTCGAAGTTCGCCGAGCGTGCAACCCCGGACTCGCCGCCCGGAATCACGTTCTGGCCACGAACGCGACCGCCGCGAAGCTCGATGACCATGCGCATGACCGGTCCAGAGCGGTAGACGTAATCGGGACCCGAGTTCGGTGGATTCGCGGCGTCCACGGCGAAGTAGTCCCCGGGCCGCGGGAACCACGGCAGGTCTCGCCGCGGATCGCCCACGGGCAGATCGGGCGCGAGGGGCAATCGCGCGGGGCTGATCTGAACTTGATTCGTGATCACTTGAATCCCCATCACGCCGGACGCAAACGCCGTGACGATCGACTCGAGCGCCACTTGATGTCGCAGCCCCCAGAGATACTGACTCATGTCGCTCGTCCCGAATCCCCCGCGCCCCGGCATCGTCGAGGGCGCACGGAGACCGACGAGTGCCCGCCCGAGAGCGAGCAGTGCGACTTCGCGGCTTCTCTCGACGTCGGGAGTCCCGAGGACGTCGAAAAAGGCCGACTCCTCCGTCGCAGGATTCCAACTGGCCAGACTGCGAGGGTTGCCTGGACCGCGGCCCTCGATGATGGAGACCAATGCCGTGATCCGCAGAAACCGAGCATCCGTTGCGAACACTTCGTCGATGCCCTCGTCGTCGAAGATCGCAGCCTGCAGCGCGCGATACCACGCGTTGAACAACATCGTTGCCGCAGCGTCCGTGCGATCGTCCGCGGTCGGCGTGTCGTAGAACGTCGTGACACCCGACGCTGCGTTCGCGCCGCGGGCGATCCATGCGTCGAGGCGTCGCTCCGTCTCGTCGATGCCGGCGCGCTCGCTTTGGTACACCGCGAGAAGGCGCGCATCGTTCGGATCGGGCGGCATCCCACCTGCGGCTGCGAGCGTGCGTGCGGCCAGGATTGCGTCACGGAGATACGGAAAGACCTGTACCGCGACGTTGGAGCGATGGTCGGCCTGCAGTGCCGCCATCGCATCGATACTCGACGTGCGGGCCGCCACGTGTCGCGCAAGCGTGTCGGACACCGTTCGTGCCCGATACCCAACGTCCCACGGTCCGCCGAGATAGTACCGGTCGTTCGCGAGATTGTTGTCCAGCGAGATCGCTGCGATGTCGTTGTTCGACGTGAGGACGTATCCCCGGACGGGGTCGAGGGACGACGGCCAGTCGGCGAACGGAATCACGCAGCGCTGCATGTCGGTTGCGCCCAGTGTTTCGTCCGGCATGCCCGCCGCGTTCAGCGGAATCGCGAAGCCGCCGTACGTCGTACCGTCGAGCAACAATCGCGGATCGGCACCCGGCGCAAACGCTCCACCGGTGCGCGGAAGGTACGATCGGCACGGCGTCGCGGTGTACCCAGAATAGTGGACGCTTCCGCGCGAGTCCGCGCCCACGAAGTTTTGCGCGAACGCGACGAACCCGCGTTGCGCTTCGCGAAGATCGTTGACGGTCTGCGCGCGCTCGAACGCATCGAGTCCGGTGAACAGGTTGTTCACGTCGAAGCCGGTGTAATCGAAGCTCACCGCGCTGATGTGCCCATCGCCGTTGGTATCCGCCGGAACGACCAACACGCCCTGAATCGCCACGACGCTCTCCCCAGGTCCCGGACGCGTCTCGCGCGTCGCGGGGCGCCCCTCGATGGACGCAAGCCATCGACCGTCGAACGTCGTCCAGCGAGTCCAAGTCTCCGTGCGCCCGACGCTCATGAGTGCGGGCACGTTCGCGATCTCGTAGCGCTCCTGCACGGCGTTGAGCGATCGCCATGCGCCGCCGAAGCGACTCGCCGTGGGCCGACCCATGGCGTCGAGCTGAACTTCCTCCGCGTACCAATCGGTCAGATCGCCGTACAGGTACGTGAAGCTGTACGCGACGCTGGAATTGGTTCCGAGCGCCATGAGCGGAATGCCGGGGAAATACAGACCGAGCAGCGAACGACTCGGACCACCGGTGCCGAACACGCTAGTGTCCGAGCCCATCTGGTAGAGCAGCGGTGGAATGCTCAGCGGCAGGTGTCCGTCTCCCGAGAGCAGCGTCGCGCCCTCGGCATTGCCGCGACCCGCCGTCGCCCACGCGTTCGAACCGTGGTCGGCGTCGCGGGGCCCGCGGCGGAAGAGCGCGAACTGTCGGTCCGCCTCGATCGCGCGGTCCAGAACGTCCCGCGGCACACGCGGTCCCGGGCGCAACGGGCGCGTACGGAGACGGCGCGGCCCCGTCTGCGTCATGCGGGGGCCCATCTCGAGTCCAAACCCGGGAGCGCTCGTGATGTTCGTGATCGGAGCGACGCGATTGAAGATGTCGCGCAGCGTACCGTCTCGATGCAGCGCTTCGTCCACTGCGCCGCGGAATAGACCCGGGATCGCCGCGCCGGCACGCGCGCGCTCGAGATCGTCGGACGTAAAGCTCGAGTTGAAGAGCACGACGGCGAAGACCGACGCAAGGTCGCGGCGCGTGAGCGGGCGCATCAGCTCCCACGGGCGCACGGTGCCCAAGAGCAACCCCACGGGACCCAGCTCGGTCGGCAGCGGAAGCAGCCGACGGGACACGGCGGTGATGTAGGCGTTGACGCCCTCGGCATATGCGTCGAGCACGTCGCCTTGCTCGGGGGTCAGTTGCGCGAGAATTCGCTCGGCGACGAAGGGAATGCCGCGATCGCGAGAAGACTGATCGGCCGCGAGACCGCGATCGCCCAGCAGGTTCGACACGAGACCGAGGCCGAGGCGTCGCGCCAGTTCGATTTGCACGTAACGATCCCGCGCGGCGACGAAGCCCTGGACGACGTAGCCGTCGCGGGCGTTCGACGCGTAGATGTGCGGGACGTTCGCTTCCGTGCGAATCACGTGCACCGGAGCGCGCAGCGTCGGGATTCGCCAGTCCTCCATTGCGGTGAGCGGCACGCGAAGGATCTGGCCGCGGGGACCGTCCGGAATCGGCTCGGCGTCGGCGTCTGGGTCGGCATCCGGTGCGGACGCGTCCATCACATCGCCCGCGTCGACGGACACGGGAGGCGCGCAACGGGCGAGCGCAAGCGGGAGAGCGACGAACGAAACGAGTGCCAGCCTTCGGGACGGACGGACGCGCGGGGGAAGCATCGTGAGGAGAGTAACGCAGGATTGGCGGGCGCGGTGGCCCTGCGCGACCCACTCGTGACGCGCGCGCGGTTCGATGCGACCGTGGTCAACATGGCGCGGGACTCCAAGGACGACCTGAAAGGTCTCATCCGTGCGGCGTTCCGCGACGCGCTCAAGGGCGACGGGACTGGGGTTCGCGAGGCCCATGCACTCGACGCATATGCGACCGCCGACGGACAGGCGGCTGCGCGCGCGTTGGACGTCGAGACACACTGGTGGGAGCTGCCGGAGGGGCTTCGCGGCCATCTCGGAACCGCACTGTCGTTCACGGACGAGATCGGGTTTCGTTTCATACTTCCAGCGGCAATGACTGCGGACATCGATGGCGTCAGCTGGATGGACTCGTCGGTGTTCTTCCACTTGTGCCTCGTACATCCGGAACGCCGCGCGCCGCATCACGGACACCCGGAGTACGTAGCGTATCTGCGTGACCTCGATCCGCGGCAACACGCAGCCTGGCGAGGGTTCACGAGTGCACAGATTCACGCGATCGCGGAATATTTCCGCTGGTGGATGCGAAAAGAGGGCTCGTACCTCGAAGCCGATCGCAATGCCGAGATCGTGAGCGTTCGCCGCAGCCACGCGAGTTCGCGAGAGCACGCGCGCCCCGGCGACTACACACTGAGCGCCGACGACGCAATCGCGGTGTTCGACGAGGAGTGCCGCATCCTGCGCGAATGGCTGCAGATTGGTGCCGCCGCCGGTGCGAACTGACGCTACGAGATGTCCGGGAGTGTCCGCCCGTCGTCGTACGGCGGGCACCATTCGTGCGCGCGCGCGAGGATCGTCGCGTGGTCCGCAATTTTCGACAGAAAGCTCGCTCGAAGATCGTGCTCGTGAATCGCTTCCGCTGCCGCCGTCACGCGCGCACGGGCGGACTCGATCACCGCCCGCGCGGTTGGGAAATCGCCGCTCGCGTGAAGCGCCTCCGCGTGCACCAAGCGCACCGTCGACTCGCCCTCGACATTGCAGCCGCGTTCGTCCAGGATCTCGTACGCACGGCGGGACAGTTCCAGAGCGTCGCCAATCCGCCCGGCTTTCAGTCGAACGGATGCGAGTCGAGCGAGCGCGAGTGCACCCATCGACGGTGCCGAGCCGCACGAATCGAGCACGGATTGGGCCTCGTGTTCGGCGCGCGCAAGATCCCCGCTCGCGGTCGCAATCTCCGCGAGTCCCAGACGCGACCTGATCTCGGCCCGTTCGTCGCCGCGCAGTGAGAACTCGACCGCGGCCTCCTCCTCGAGACTCCTTGCGCTGGTCAGATCGCCGCGACTGACGAGCACATGTGCGAGACCGTGCTTGCACTCGGCCACGACGTTTCTCAAGTGCATTTCCTCCGCCACGGCCAACGCCGCGCGAAGTGCCTTCTCGCCCCGCTTGTACGCGCCGAGTGCGACACAACCGCAGCCCAGATCGACTCGAATCTCACACGCCGTCCGCGCGTCACCGGCGCGCTCGAATCGGTTGGCACTGCGGGCGAGATTCTCGAGGTTCACGCCGACGTCGTCGGACTCGGTCGCGCCGTGTGCTCTCACGTGATCGATCCACGCCGCGAGTGTCGGCTCCATCCCCGGTGCGACGGTGATGTTGGCGTCGACGTGCGCGAACAGTCGACGCGCAAGCTCGCGGTCGCCGACGCGGAGCGCTGCGAGTCCCGTTCGGATCCACGCGAGTACGGCGTGGCGTCCGACGCGCTGTGGCGCCGGCGCCGCGAGCAGCTGCTCGGCGGTGCGCGCGACGAGGCTCCGGTCTGCGAGCCGACCTGCGGCGCACGCCACTTCGACGATGGCACCGTACCATTCGTCCGATGCCGGGTCGAAGCACGTCGCGGCTTCACTCGCAAAGCGCGATGCACGAACATCCTCCCCCCGCCAGCGACTCGACTCGGCCTGCACCCAACGAAGCTGACCGAGGGCTTGGTGGGTCGCGCCGCACGCGACGCCTCGCTCGGCGCGCAAAAGCGCGGCGGGCAAGTCGCCGGCCGTGAGCGCCTGCCGAGCCGCACGCACGTAGTGGTCGACCGCACGTTTCGGTGCGCCACCGATCTCGAAGTGCATCGCGATCGCGAGGGCGTCCGGTTCATCGACGGCATCGAGCCACAATGCCGAGAGTCGATTGGCGTTGGCGACGTCGGGGGTCGCCAAGGTGGCATGGCACACTTCGCGGATGAACTCGTGTCGGAAGTCGAACTCGCGCACACCCGCGAAGGCGCTCCACGATCGCTCCTGAATCAGCTCCCGCTCGAGGAGATCCGACAGAACCTCGCCGAGCGAAGTCAGCGTACCGGACGCGATCAACGCGTGTGCAACACCCTCGCTCCAGAACGAGCGGCCAAACACGCTTGCGGCCGCGAGCACGTTCCGTCCGCCGTCATCGAGTGCAGCGACCCGGGACTGCAGCATCGACTGCACGGAGTCGGGTTGAGGGTCGGTCTCGCGGAGGGACAGCCAGCGCAGCCGCTCTTCGAGGTCGAGTGCGTTTCCCTGCGCACGATCGACGACATCCGCGACGAGGGCGGCATCGGCCGCGTCGCCGAGGACCTCGCGCGCAAGGCGATCGCACGCGCCACGCGGGAGCGCGGTCAACACCAGTTCCTCTGCGGCCGGCTGCAGCCAAAGGGTTGGAAACGTTCGACGGATCTCCGGCCGCGCGAACCCGAGCACGAGCAACGGCCTGTGCGCGAGGCGCTTTATCGCGCCGTCGACGAATCGCAGTGTTGGCTCGTCGCCCCACTGCAGATCTTCCAATGCGATCACGACGGGGTGCGCGCGGCACTCGGCCTCCAGCCATTCTTCCCACGCGCGTCGCATCTGATCGCCCATGCGCATGGGGTCGCTGCGAGCCTCGCGCACGGCGAATTCCGGGTCGTCTCCGCCGCTCACGCCCATGAGCTCCGAGAGAAACATCGCAACGCGTGGCGCGTCGGCGGGTGCCAGAAGCGGCGGGAGTCGAGAGAGCAGCGCATCACGTCGTGTCGCCGGGTCTTCGTCGCCGCGAAATACAAACGCCCGGCGCAGCGCGGGCGCGAGAAGTGCGAAGGGACTCCCGGCTCGTACTGCGTCGCCGCGACCAAAGAGGATTCTCGGTGCCTCGCCCCGCGCCTGCAACCGCGCGAGCCACTCGTGACGAAGTCGCGACTTGCCAACGCCTGCCGCACCCGTCACGAGAACTGCGCGGGAGACCGAGTCGTCCCGGCACTCTTCGTAGATCGAATCGAGCATCGATACTTCCGCGTCGCGTCCGACCATCGTCGTTCGACGGCCGAGCAAGACGAGCCCCGGAGTTGGAAGACCCGCCAGGCCCAGACGCGAGCCTCGTTCGGGATCGGTCGCAGAGCGGGCGCGCGGAGTCGACACGAACGAGCCGCTCGACGGCGGACGAGCGCCCGCGGATGAATCGCGCTCGTCGACGAAGGACAAGTCCGCTGGGACGTTCAGCGATCCGAGCGCGTCGGCCATCGCGCGTGCCGACGCGAATCGCTCGCGCGGCAACTTGCGCAGCGCGCGGGTCAGCACGGCTTGGAGGTCCGGCGGCAATTCGCCTTGCACGGGAACCAGGGGCACGCGTTCGTCCCGGACGATCTGCGCGAGCACCGTGACGGCGTCTTCGCCACGGAACAGTCGCCGACCTGACAACATTTCGTAGAGCACGACACCGAGCGAGAACAGATCCGACCGAGCCGTGACCGCTTCGCTGCCGCGGGCTTGCTCCGGGGACATGTACGCCGGTGTACCGATCCGGATGCCCTCGGCGGTCAGCAGCATGTCCTGCGCCGCCCGCGCAATTCCGAGGTCGATGAGCTTGGCGTGAACCGTCCCGTCGGGCGCCGAGGCGATGAACAGGTTCGACGGTTTCACATCGCGGTGAACGATTCCGGCACCGTGGAGCGCGTGCAGACCCAGCGCGGCCTGCCGCGCGATCTCGATGGCCATTGGGGCGTACAGCGGGCCGGACGACAGCCGCCTGGCGAGATCCTCCCCGTCGAGCCATTCGAGCACGAGGCACTGTCGTCCGTGCGCGTCCGCGCCCCGATCGACGAACCCGACGACGTGCGGATCTCGAATCCGCTCGAGCCAGTCCGCTTCCAACCGAAAGCGCGCGACCGTCGTGAGATCGATCTCGACGTCGTCGCGGAGTCTCTTGATCGCGACCGGCTCACCGGTCGAGACGTTCGTGCCGCGAAATACGTCGGCGAACGCCCCGCGCCCGATGTGCTGGTCGAACCGGAATCGCTCCTCGATCGGCGCTCGCCCGTCGGATCTCACTGCAGCCAGTATACCGTCACGGGCTCACGCGCAGCGATCGCAGCGGCCCTTCAATTGGATCTCCAGCGCGTGCCCGCGCAGGGCTCGTGGACCGGTCGACGACTTCACTTGGACGTCGGCATCGGGAAGGCACACGACGTCGCCGCAGTCGTTGCATACGAAATGCGGATGCTCGCCGCCGGCGTGCGGTTCGGACTCGGCGCAATACTCGAATCGCCACACGTGATCGCCCAGATCCACCCGGTGCACAAGGCTCGCTTCGGTGAGGTCGTTCAGAACACGAAACACGGTCGCGCGATCCCAGCCAGCCGGAGCGAGCTTGTCCGCGAGTTCGCCGTGGGACACAGGGCCCTTGGCTGCGACGAGACGTTCCAGAACCGCGACGCGCGGGCCCGTGACCCGCAACTGCGAGTCGCGGATGCGTTGACGCAGGTCTCGGTGAAGCGCGAGCTGTCGGGCAGAGGCCATGAGATTCGATGGGGACCGATTCGATGCGAACGGATTTGGGTGCGTTGCGGCGACTCTAGCGCGGCGCGCGGCGTTTTGCATCTACGATTCAAACGCATTCGAATTGTTATTGCAATCGAGTTGCGTTTGGCTCAGGCTTTGCCTCGATGCGTCCGAAGCCGCCATGTTGCGCGCGCTCGCGCGGCGGAGAGTTCCCTGGTCGGAGGCTCGCGGGGATCGGGTGGGTCTTGGCAGCCCTCGCGTCGATCGGGCTCGCACCAAGACTCGCGCAGGCGCAGGACGCTGGCGGAAGACTCGACGGCGGGTTTCCCACGCGCACCGTCGACGCGGCCAACCCGATGGACGCGGGTTCGACGTCGGACGCCGCAGCCGTCGATGCTGCACCCGTCGACGCGCCGTCGGTCGCAACGCCCGTCGCGGCACCCACGAGTCTTCCGCCGGGAACCGTGGTGCCGCCGCACTTGATCGCGCGCGCACATCCCGTGTATCCGCCGACCGCCGACGGACGCCGAGTCGACGTCGAAATGCTGCTGACGGTGGACACGACGGGGACCGTCACACAGGCCGAAGTGCTTGGGCACGTGCCCGAGGATGCGATCGAGGAATTCGACCGTGTCGCCCGCGCTGCTTCGCGGACGTTGCGTTTCGAGCCGGCACGTCGCGACGGCGTGGCGATTCCCGTGCGCGTTCGCTTCCACATGTCGATCGCGCCGCCGCTCGTGTCGCTCAACACTGGAATCGATGACGCCGGGGTGCCCGAGGTCCCGGAGCAGGAAGTTGGCTCCGGCGTCGAAGGCATCTCGCACGTGCACCTCGACGCCGATGGCGGCGCGAGCAGGACGGACGATGCATCAGCGAACCTGGGTCGCGGACACGTTCACGCCCGTCCGGGCGCCGCGACACCGCCCGACGACGCAGGACTCACGGTCGTCGGGCACGCGCCTCCGCCCTCGCGCGGAGCGGGCGATTCGCACACCGTTCTCACGCCCGGGCTACGTCAGGTTCCCGTCGCCAATGCGTCCGACCTGTTGAGACTCGCACCGGGAATCCTGCTGACCAACGAAGGCGGCGACGGTCACGCGGAGCATGTCTATCTCCGCGGCTTCGACGCGCACGAAGGACAGGACCTCGAATTCACGGTCAACGGCGTGCCGATCAATGAAGCCGGCAACCCGCATGGCGAAGGCCTGGTGGACACGCACTTCATCCTGCCGGAACTCGTGCGATCGATTCGTGTGCTCGAAGGGCCGTTCGATCCGCACCAGGGCAACTACGCGGTCGCCGGCAGCGCAGAGTACGAACTCGGCCTCGATGCGCGTGGTGGCGTGGTGCAGTATCTCGGCGGGAGTTTCAACACGCACCGAATCCTCGCACTGTGGGGGCCGGAAGGCGCACGCCCAGGAACGTTCGCCGGCGCGGATCTGCGAACGACGGACGGCTTCGGCACCAACCGCGCGTCGAGACTCGGTCGTGCCATGGCGCAGTGGGAATTGGCGCTCGGTCCCACGACGACGTTGCGCCTGCTCGGGACCGCGTACGCGACGCAGTACGGATCGGCGGGCGCGCTGCGACAAGACGACGTTGCGGCCGGGCGCGTGGATTTCTTCGGGAGCAACGATCCGACGCAGGGCGGAGATGCGATGCGCTTCACGACGGGAGCGGCGATCGAGGACGTGCGAACCGACCGAACGGCGCGGATGCAACTGTTCGCGACGTACCGAGCGTTTCGGCTTCGGGAGAACTACACGGGCTTTGTCGAGGATCCACCGGCGGCGTATCGATCGGGCGTCGCGCAGCGTGGCGACGCCGTCGACCAGACCGATCGCGCAACGACCGTGGGCGCGCGCGGCAGTGTTCGCTGGCGAGCGCCGTGGCGGGGACAGACACAATCGTTCGAAGCAGGGTTCTACGGTCGGTTCGACAGCGTCGATGCGGCGCAGCGACGGTTGCGTTTTGGTACGATTGTGCCGTACCGAATCGACTTCGATCTTGCGCATTCGATCGGCAACATCGGCCTCTACTTCGACGCGGAATTTCGGCCTGCACCGTGGTTTACGCTCCGCGGCGGCGTGCGCGGTGACCTGTTCGTCTTCGACGTCCTGTCGCGCTGCGACCTTCACGACACATCCGTCGGTTCCGCCGTGCGCACCCTCGACGTCCTCTGCTACGAGCGCGATCGCACCGGTCCGCGCGATCCAACGGCGCGGCGCTCGGCCAGCGGTCTGGCCATCGAACCCCGCGGAACGGTTTTGGTCGGCCCCTTTCGCGACGTGAGCTTCACCGTGAGCGCAGGCACCGGTGCGCGCTCGGCCGATCCCGTGTACCTCGCCGACTCGACGTTCGCGCCATTCACGACACTCGTCGCCGGCGAAGCGGGCGCGCTCTACCGACACGAGTTCGGATCCACGGTGCTCGGACTGCGGGCGATGTACTACGTCACGCACGTCGGTCGCGACCTGATCTTCAATCAACAACAGGGGCGCAATACGCTCGCGCCCGGCACGATTCGCCAGGGCATGATCGCGGCCGTGCGCGTGTCGAATCGGTGGCTCGACTGGGTCGCCAGCGTCACGTTCGCGGACGCGCGATTCGTCCGCGAGGCGATGGATCCAGGAACGACGTATTTTCCAGCGGACCAGGGCGATCGCGTTCCGTACGTGCCGACGTGGGTCGCTCGATCCGACCTTGGGCTTCACGGACCGCTGCCCGTCCGCATCGGAGGAACACCGCTCTCGGGTCGCTTCGGGACGGGCGTGACATTTGTCTCGCCGCGCTCGCTGCCGTTCGCGGAGACCAGCGACCCGCTTTTCGTGTTGGACGCATCGGCGAGCGTTCGCTGGCGTTTCGTCGAGGTCGGCGTGATCGCGCAGAACCTGTTGAACCTTCGCTACCAACTCGGTGTGTACAACTACGTCTCGAACTTTCAGGCCAACAACCCGACGCCGGATCTGCTCCCCGCGCGTCACTTCACCGCGGGCCCGCCGCTCGGCGTGTTCGGCACGCTCGCGATCCACTTCGGCGGCGAACCTCCGTCACCGCCACCTCAACCGGAGGGACGGTCATGACTTGGCCCTGCCGCGCGTTGGCGTTCGCTCTGACGTTGGTATGCGTCGGTTCGTGTGGCGGCGAGGATCCGCTGCGTCGCGTGTCGTTCCATGTTCGCTTCGGCGGCGTCGCACGCGACGTCAGCCAGCCGCTCGTCGTCACGACGCCGTTGGGTTGGACTGTCACGCTCACGGCCGCACGCGTTTCGCTCGGCCCGTTGTACTTTCGCAACGGCGAGCCCGGCGTCGGAACCGACGAGGACGACGGTCGTGTCGTCGCCGAGGTCCTCGCGCGGTTCACCGTCGACGCGCTCAATCCGGACCTGGGGTCGATCGAGGGCGCGGGCCGCGGTGTCACCGAGAGTGCTCGTGCCGGAGAAGTACGATTGACCGAGGCGGACGACGGACCCATCGCCGCGGAGGCCGGGGCCGGTGTCGCCGTCGCGCGCATCGAGGGCGTTGCGGAACGCGGCGGCGTGGTGATTCGATTTGCGGGAAACGTTGCGCTCACCCAGTCGGCCGCGGTGTCGGCGTACGCCGTCGCGTTGCAACACCGCGTGGCGCACATCGCGACGAACTTTCTTCCAGCCGACGGAGGCACGCTCACGCTGCGCGTCGATCCATCGCACTGGCTCGATGCGCTGGCGTTCGACACGGGCGGAGTGGCACCCGATTTCTCGTCGCGAAGTACGATCACGCAGGTTCTGTCGGGCCTCGGGTCGGCGCGAGGAGTGTACATGTTCGAATGGAGTGGGGCGCGGTGATGGCTGGCAGTCGACAGCTCGTGCGTCCGCGCAACCCGCGCCCGACCACGACCGTTGTGACATGCGCGTGCGCGCTCCTCGTGGTGGCCTGCGGGACGCAATCCGCATTCGACGCGAGTCTCGAAGTCACGATCGTCCCGCAAACGCCGTTCGATGCCGCCGGCGCGGATGTCGTACTTCCCGACGTCGGCACAACAGGCTTGCCAGCGAACTTCTTCCCGCCCCCTGCCCCGGCGTTCACCGCGGCCACGCGTGACCCGCTGAGCGTGCAGGTGTCACTCTCGGGCGAGGCACTCGCCGAGCGGGGATACGACTACACGGCGACTCCATCCATCGGTGACGCCGTTTTCGTCGACGGCTGGGAGGTGCGCTTCACGGAGTACCTCGTTGTCGTCGATCACGTGCGATTGAACCAACCGGGCGCGGACCCGAGCATGCGCAGCGTGGTCGGTGCGCTCGTCGCGCAGCAAGACGGCCCGTGGATCGTCGACGCGCATCGGCCTGGCGCGCTCGTCGGTGCTGCGGGACCGCCGGAATCTGCGGTGCCGCTCGTGGTCTTCCGCGCGACGGCCGCGGGCGGCGCGTTCGACCCGACCGTGCGCTATGCGTTCTCGTTCGACACCGTGCCGGCCACGTCGCCGAACTTGCGCAATGTCAACCTTGCGTCGGATCAGGCCGGGGACGTCGTCGAAATGATCGCACGGCGTTGGACGCTGCTCTTCGCCGGCACCGCGACGTATCGCGGACGAACGCCCAGCGCGAGCGTCGACCCAACGTTTCAAAACTATCCCACGACCGTGCGATTCCGATTCGGCTTCGGCGCACCGGCCTCGTACATCAATTGCCACAACCCCGAAGTCGGCGATGTGGACTCACCGGCGACGCGGGGCATCCAAGCGAGTGCGAGCACGCACGCCCGCGCGCAGATCACGATGCACACGGACCATTTCTTCTGGGACGAAACCGACGTGGAGGGAACGCCGCTTCACTTCGACGCGCTCGCCGCGCGCGCGATTGGTTTTGGTGGAGATGCCGGCGCCACGCCACTCGTGGCGATGGAGCAGCTCGTGGGTGACAATCCGGCGTCACTCACCGACGCGCTCGGCTTCCCGGTGCTCGACCGCGGTTCGCAGACCATCGGCACGATGGACAACGCGCCGCCGCCCTCGTACGCCGTGCACAGCGCGGCCGCGCTGATTCACGATCTGCGGGACTTCGTCGCGTACAACAGCCGCAGTCAGGGGCACTTGAATTCCGACGGGCTGTGTTTCGTGAGAGCCAATGGACCGATCGCGTACTGAGTGATCCTGTCCCGCTCACGGCCCCGCGCGACACCCGATCTCGAACGCGCGAAACTCCGGCGCGGAGCGATACGTGTAGACAATCGCGCGTGGACCCGTGATCGAGTGCACCGCGAGAAGCGTATCGCCCGCGTTGGGAACGAGCACCGTGGGTCGCGTGTCGGTCGCGCGCGCCGCGACGAGTGGCGAAGCGAACGCTCCCGTCGTGTCGAGCCATAGCACCACGGCCTGTCCGTCGAGAGTGAACGCCCACGCGCCGCCGGGATCGAGGCTCCACGGGCCGATTCCCGTCGTGAAACCCAGCGGCTGAACGGTCGTCGGGTGCTGCGACATGAGCCGAGCGCCGAGCGCCGTCGCGCGGAGAATGCGCACGCTCGCGGCGAATGGAGTCTGCGGCGGATGACTCGCGTCGCCCGTGCTCACGGGATGCGCGGGCGCGGACAGCGGTCGCCACGCGACGACCAGCGCGTCGCCGTCGCGCGCGAGGACGACGTTTGTGCCCGTGCGCACGGAGAGATCGACGTAGCTCGCAGGCAGCGTCACGGCATCGATCTCGCGCGGGGGCGTCGCGTGTCCGGCGGAATTCGCCCACGCGAGTCGAAGTGAGATCCGTCCCGCAGCGCCGTCGCCTTCGGCCCACGCGACCGCGACGTCGCCCGCGCGCGTGACACCGAGCACGGCAGTCCACCATGTGCGAGCACGCGTGTTGGTCAGCGCGAGCGGCGGCGCCGAGTTGTCTCCGCGAAACAGCATCAGCGGTCCTGCGTTTCCCGAGGCGTCGACCGTCTCGCCGAGAATCCACAGCGCGCCGTTCGGCGCTTCGACGGCGTCGTCGACGTGCAGCCGCGCGCCGCCCCGCAGCGACGTCGTTGCACCGGTCGCGCGGTTCACGACGACGGTGCTTTCGGCGGGCGGCGACTCGGTTCCGATGAGAAAGTGATCGGTCGAGCGTTCGGCACGCGCAACTTGCGGCGGCGGCGTCCCGCGGGTGAACGGATCGCGCGGATCGTAGTGCGCATAGCGAGACGTCCCCTGGATCAAGTCCAGAAACATCCCGCGGTGCGTCGGATGGAAATACTGTCCCGCGAGCCGCAGCAACTCGGGCGGCAGCGCGCGCGCGGGGGTCGGGGTCGCGAAGAGCACACACGCTGGCCGCGTCGGCACACTTGCATCGGCCCGCGGCACGCTCGCGTCGACCTGCGACACACTGGCATCGGCCCGCGGCACGCTCGCGTCGACCCGCGCTTGCGACCGCGGCGTTTGCGCGCCCGCCCGCGCCGAAGCGAGGACGATGACGACCGACGCAACACCTCCCATCGCGCGCGCGCGATCACGAATTCCGCGTGCCATTCGTCGTTTCACACTCTGATCCTACGCGCGCGAACCACCGATCACCACCGCGCCCGTCCGCAAACCGCCCACCATCGCTCCGACTGCGGGCGCCGCAAAGCGGCGAACGAGCCGGGTGGGGTCTCACGCCCCGCGACACTGCGCCAGCGCGCGGTCGCACGTGCGCCCTGCCCCGCACACGCGATCTTCGACGCAGCCACACGACCCCGTCGCCAAGTTGCACGCGAGCCCATCGCCGCAGCGCGTAGCGGGCGTGCAACGGCATCGACGCGACACGGTCTCGCACGTGCTGCCGAGGGAGCACTCGTCGTCGTGATCACAGCCGTTCACGCACCGATCGGCGATCGGGTCGCACCTGGCCGCGCCGCACACGACGTCGGGCCGCGCCGTGCACGACGGAGCGCACACCGATCCGACGGCGACGGGAATGCACTGGTACCCATCGCGACAATCGGTTCGCGCCACGCAGCGGCGCAGGCAGAACCGAACGCGTCCGTCGTCGACGCACTGCGACGCCGTGTCGCAATCACCCGACGTCGCACACGCGCGCGAACAGTACCCTCCCGTCCACCCGAATCCCGCTGGCAGACAGAACAGGTCGCTTCCGCAGTCGATGCTGGTCGCGCACGGAGCACCGAACGATGACGCCGCGCACACGCCGGCGGCGCACGCTTGCCCCGTGGCACATACGACTCCACAGCCGCCGCAGTTCGTTCGATCCGTGCGGGGGTTGACGCACGAGCCCGCGCAGAATCGCTCGGTGGAAACGCACGCGTTCTGGCACGCACCCGACTGACACAGTTGATCCGACGTGCAACGCATGCCGCAAGCGCCGCAGTTCACGGGATCGTTGTCGAGGTCGGCGCACCCGCTCGGGCATCGCCACGCGTCGGCAGCATCGAGCGTACACGAAGCGTCAGGGTTTCGGACGTCGGCGCTAGAGTCGACGGAGGCGTCGCCGGTGTCGCCTCCGGCGTCGGGTGGCACGCGCGGACTGCCGCAACTGGCCAGCGAGCACACGATGGAAGCGATCGCGATACGGTGCACGATGTCACCTCCGCATGGCGTGCACAGCGCGTTGCAAGTCGCCCGTCACGCGCGCGTACGCGGAGTCGAGATCGTCGCCGATTTCCGTGGCGGAGATCGGCGGCAGCAGGCGGAGCGAAATTCGCGACGGGACGAACGCGATGAACGCCGACGGCAGAAGCGTCCACGAGAGATACCCCGCGATGCCTCCCAGCCACGGATGCCCCGATTCAATCCCGGCGGCAACACAGGCCGCGAATGCGATGAGACCGAGCAGCGTGACGGGCACGCGTTTGACTCCCGCGAGTCGCGGCCAGACGAGCAACCACGCAAGCAGCCGTGAGCGCCAGAGGATGGGCGTGGTCACGTGGCTGCCTTGAATCGCGAGCGGAACGATCGGTACACCGTGTTTTTGTGCAATGCGCAGAAATCCCTTCCGTCCGCCGAAATCCACGCGATTGGCCTGCCAGATGGGCCGAAACGCTTCGTGGTCGCCACCCGGGAACAGCAACAGGGGCACGCCCTGCTCGAGGGCGGCGTCCGCGGCGCGGTACGTCGATGGAATCATCCCGATCGATCGCGCGATGCGACCCAGGAAGGGAAACTTGAAACCAATCGGATGCCCGAATCCCGCGAGCGGTCGCGACACGCCGAAGCGCTGCCACCACAACAGCACGATGCAGGAAATCTCCGCGACGCCCACGCCCGAGTGGTTGGCGACGATGAGGTACGCACCGTCCGCGGGCAAATGCTCGAGGCCTTCCAACGTCGGACGAAACCATGTGCGCACATAAGGCCCGAGCCACGGCTCGAGCCGCTCGAGAAACGCCGCGTCCGCGACGCCGGGCGCCCCGTGGTCCGTCTTCTCGTAGAACGCGCGTGCGCTCCAAGTCATGCGCGCTCAGTATGCGCCCGCCGCGGGATGAATCCCACGGGAGGCCGCGCGCGGCCTTCACTCGGTTTCGGGCTTGCCCGACTTGCCGTTGGCAACCTCTCGCGGTACGCGAAACGCCGATGGACCGTCACGTCGCGCTCCTCGTAGTCGCCGCGGGTACCAACGCGTGCGTCGATTCGGCGTGGGCGCAAGGGCGCAACGCAGATGGCGGCCCGGACGCGCGCTACGCGGTCGACTCCGGTCCGAGTGGCGCACGAGACGTCACGGATCCTGCCAGCGCCGCAAGGCGTGCCCGGCGAGCAGCGGCCGCGCAGGTGGACCGACTTCTCCTGGGCGCGTTCGCGCTCCGCTCGGAGCTGTCGGCTGAGCCGAGCGAGCGCAGTTTCGGCTACGGCGGACTCGGCGTGGCCGCGGGTGGCGGTGGAATGGCTCGCACGCCACGCCCTGGCGGTGGCGGCGGCGCGATCGGCGGGCTGTCCGCTTCCGCGGGCGGCCTCGGCACCATGCGATCGACCCCGGTCGCACTGGGTTCCGCGCGAACGGGAGCGCTCCAGGTATCGGGCGCGCTCCAAGCGGCCGTCGTGCGTCGCGTTTCGCGGGCAGGCGAGCGCGCGGTCACCGATTGCTACGCCCGCGCGCGGATTGCGACGGACGCTTTGAGTTCCCGAGTCGTGGTGCGCTACGTCATCGACGAACGAGGTGCGGTGCGAGAGTCCACGGTCGTGGAAGCGACGCCGCAAAACGCAGCGAGTGCGACGTGCATTTCAACCGTCGTCCGCCGCTGGGGGTTTCCTGCTGCGGGCCCATCGGTCGTCACGCAGGCGTTCACGTACGAACGCCTGGCGACACACTGATCTACGGAGTCGCTGCTGCGGGAGTCGCCGGCGCGCGGCCGGTGATCTGGAACACGACGCGACGGTTGCGAGCGCGACCGGCGGGCGTGAGGTTCGGACCGATCGGTCGCGTCTGGCCGTAGCCACGCGCGGTGAGTCGGTCGCTCGAGACGCCGAGCGCGGACAACGCCGTGCGGACGGCTTCCGCGCGGTTCTGCGACAGGGTCATGTTGTGGGGCGGCGTTCCGGCGTTGTCCGTGTGGCCCTGGATCTCGATCCGTGCAGCCTCGGGGTGCCGGTTGATGAAGTCCGCGATGCGCTCGATGAGCGTGTTCGAATCCGGCAGGATCTCGGCCGAATCCGTCTGGAAGTGGATCTGCTCACGAACGTTGATCGCGCCGCGGATGATGGCGATCCCGCGGTTGTCGACGGGCGCGACTTGCACATCGGCGTTGGCCGTTTCCCGGGCTCGAACGTCGACGCTACGGGGCGAGCCCGCGCGGGTCGTCGCACTCGATCCAACGACGATGCTGTACCCACCCGCGGGGAGTTCGCGGAACTCGAACGCGCCGTCGGCGTTCGTCGTCGCGGTCTGCACCGTCGGTGCTTGCTGACCTTGCGGAACCGTCACTTGTCCCGGGGTCATCGTCACGGTCGCACCCGACACGGCCGCGCCACCGTTCGCGTTCGTCACGCGACCGGAGATGTTGCCGCGTCGCGGGATCGGCCGCAGTTCGCAGTTGATCGTCGTGTCCGGAGACTCGCGCGATTCGCCCGTCGGCGCCGGCACGGTGCCGCGGCACGTGTTGTCGTTGTACTCAGGCGCGCGCACGCGGATCTCGTAGTCGCCGGGGGCAACGTGTCGAGCGCGGTACTGACCTTGCGCGTTGGTGGCCGGCGTGCCGAAGTCCGGGTGGCCGACGAACTCGACGACCGCGCGCGCAACCGGCTGGTGCGTTTCCTGGTCGTTGATCGTGCCGACGATCGTCCCGTGGATCGGCGTGTTGTCGTGCGGCACTTCGACGCGAACCTCGTGTGGAACTTCCACGCGACGGATCTGCGGAGCGAAGTCGTGCGCGAACGACGCGCCGAAGTAGAACGTCCACGGCATCGTCGGCGCGAGCTCACGCACGAAAAGCCCGGAACCGCCGGTGGCAATGTCGAACGCGAGAAGCGCCGACAAGCCGCGGATCGGAGGATTGACGCGCGCGCCGAGCGTGAACGTCGACGGTCCGGCGGCAAAACCACCGTTGGTCGCGAGGCACAGATCGTTGTCGGTCGAGTTGACCGAAGGCTGGTAGCAGATGTACCCGCCACGAACGACGGGGACGCCGACGTTCCACTCGATGAACGGGTTCACGTACGGAAGCCGCAGATCGACGCCCAGACCGATGTTGAACCGGTCGGCGCGGTTGATCCCGAGCGCGTATCGTTCGTAGCGCGAGACCTCGACGTGGCACGCGGGGTTTCTCGCCCAACCCGAGCCCGGGTTCGTGCTCGGCGTCTCCTGGCAGTCTTGCATTCCATTGCCATCGACGTCGGCACCGTAGCCCGGCGTCGCCATTTGACGGCGCTGCTCGACACCGAGGTTCATCGGGTCGGTGCTGTTCACGAGAGCCTGGCTGTTGTCGAGGTAGTACCCGAGGTTCAAGTGGAACCGCAGCGGCACCTGCGGCGCGAACTGCTGAATGTCCAACGTCGTAATCAGACGAATGTTCAAGCTCGTGGACGCGAGCGCAAGACCGATGTTGCCCGCGCGGTTCAGGAGGTACGCCGACGCCGCGAGCCCGATCTGCATCCCGCGGAAGATCGGATAGATGCCCTTCACGCCGATGTTCGTGTCACCGAGCACCTGGAACAACTGCGGACGCTCGTGGTCGTCGAAATTCGCGTACGAACGAAGTCCCGCGAAGATGTCGATGTACCGAATGGGCGAGTACGACAGGGTGAACGTCGCGCCGATATGGTTCGAGCTGTCCCCCACGCCGGTCATCATGCCCGAACCGACGCACGGCGCCGGGCGCGTCGTGGGAGGCGTCGTCATGGGCTGCACGTTGTTCGGGTGGTTCGGGTCGGTCGGACACAAGAAGCCGCTGGCACCGAAATACTCGGCGGTGAGACCGAATCGGAACGTCTGATCGCTGCCGGCCTCGGCGGTGGCCATGTGCAAGAGCCCGATCGCACCGTCGAGTGCCGAGTAGCGCGTGAGCATCCGCTCGCGCCGCGCCGACTGCTGCTCTTCGTTCTCCTCCCGCGCGAAATCCCAACCCGCTTGGTTGGTCGCGGGGGTTGTGGCCGGTGGCGTCGAAGCTGCACCGCCACTGCCCGCGGGCGTACCCGCCCCGGCGCCGCCGGTCCCGGTCGCCGGTGGCGCATCTTCGTCGTCTTCGTCGTCGGCCGACGGGTTCGATCGGGATGCACCCGAACCTCCCGTCGATCCACCGCCGCCGCCTGCCGGCGCGGTCTGGGAGAAAGCTGCTTGGGCGGCCGCAAGCTGGGCCGCAATCAAGACGATGGCAACGCGACGGGAAGTAGACATCCTACGATTCCTCCGAACAATTCCGAGAAGAACGATGAACGACGAGGTGAGAGCGTCTGCGTCGCGATCCCACCGGCCCCGACCTGGGGCAGCGCCGCGATCGTGGCACAACCCCGACTGAAAACCCAAAAGCGCTGCGCTTGTACCACCCCGGTGCCGATGTCGTCTAGGGGTTCCGACCCCCCGCAATTCGAGTCGTGACAGGCCGTTACCCAGCCGCAGGCTCCCCGGCGACGGCCTCGATTCGCTTCTCCGCCGCGTCGAGTCTCCGCTGGCCTTCGCGCGTCAAGCGAACGCCTTCCTCGAACAGTTCGAGCGCCTTCTCGAGAGGAAGATCGCCCTTTTCCAAACCCTCGACCACTTGCCCGAGCCGTTCGAGGACCTTCTCGAGTGACAGTTCCGCGTCGCTCATCGCATCGACCTCACAACGTGGCGTAGGCCGCCGCGCACTTCGGCGTCAAGGGGTTCAGGGTGCGTCGATGCGTTCGAACGCTGCCGGCTCGATTTCCGATACGTCCGCGGCGAACCAGCTCCCCTCGCTGTCCGCGATTGCGAACGCGGTTGAACCGTCGGACCGCCACGAAGCCCACACGGATCCCGGATCCGCGCCCTCGCCGTGCACGCCCTCGGGCGCCGCGAAATTCGAGTCGACGGCGTCGTGCCGGGCGAGTGCGAGCGCGCGTTGGCACAGTGCCACGGACCGCGGGCTCGGTGCAGCCCGTAGCGCAAGTTCGAGCCTTGGAATCGCGGCGGTGTCGCGCAATCGGGCAAACGCGACGAGTGCGGTCGCTCCCACGTCGCCGTCCGGATCGGACTCGATCGTCCGTTCGACCTCGCCGCCACCCGCTGCGTCTCCCACGCGACCCAACGCATCGATCGCGACGCGCCGTACCAGTCCCAAGGCGGAGTACATCAGTCTGCGCAGGGATGGAACCGCCGCCCGGACACGCCAGCGTCCCATGGCCACCGCCGCGACCATGGCGGCACGGCTGGGTCCGTCGGCCTCCGCGTCGAGCAACCCGCGCAGCGCGTCGCGGGCGATGTCGTCGTCCATTTGGCCGAGGGCCATGGCGACGGCGGCACGGACGGACGGATCCGGCTCGTCGACCAGTTGCGCCGTCAAACCGCGAAGGACTGCGTCGGCCGGCGAATGCCAAGCGCCGATCGCGAGCGCGGCGTCGAGCCGACGACGGGCATCCGCGTCGCGCAGCGCGGCGAGAAGCGTCGGGGACGACGGCGAGCTCGACGCGAGGAGGCGGAGGGACGTTGGGTCGCCGCGGCGAACCAGCGGGGCGAGAGACTCGATCGCGGCGTAGTGGAGCGGTGTTTCGCGGTGCACCTCGATGCGTTCCGCGAGCACACGCCGCGCAGCCGCGTCCGTCGCAAGCCGACGCTCGGTGAAGGCTCGGGCGCGCGACGGGGCTACAGCCCAAAGCGATCGGAGAATCGCGGCCCGGACGATCGCATCGGGTTCCGACGTCACTCGCTCGGCGAGTAACGCGATCGACGCCGGGTCGAACAAGTGCCCGAGCGCCTCGGCAGCGGCGAGCCGATCGACCGACCAGCGGGCGGAGAGGTGCGGCGCCAGCCCGGAGATGTACCGCGCGTCGCCGAGCGTACCCATCGCGCGAATCGCCGCGCGTCGCGTGGCAGGTTCGTCGACCGCGGCCATGAGCACCGCGAGATCGGGCGGCCCACCAAGTGCGCCCAGCGCTTCGATCGCATCCGAGCGGAGCATTCGGTCCGCGGAATCGCGCGCGACGTCGGCGACATCGACCGCCAGCTCGACCAGTCGTAGGCGTGCCGCGGCACGCACAGCCGCTCGGACGGTGGCGGCGGTGCTGGCCCGAAGCTGTTCTTGGATCAAGAGACTCCAGCGAGGATCGCCGCGTTCCCCGATCGCACGGAGAAAGACGGGCATGCGTGAAGTCTGCAGACGCGCCAAGTCGAGCGCGCGACCGATTTCGGCGTCGGGCAAGAGCGCGAGCGCCTGGGCGACTGCGTCTTGCACATCCGGGCTCGCGAACACCATTGGTGACGAAAGAAGCAGGACGCCAAGGCCGCCCTCGTCCGTCTGCGCAAGTGCCCGCGCCGCGGCCGCGTGTACGTCGGGAAACCGGACCGGCGCTTCGACCATCGCGCGCAGAACCGAGGCTGAACCCGGTTGTCGCCCGCCGGCTAGCATGTTCACGAGCGCGAGCAGCACGTTGCGGTCGTGCTCGTGCTCGGCGAACTGGCGAAGCGGCTCGGTCCACGCAACCCCGGCCGGAGCGTACCGACCGAGAAACCGCAGCGCGCCGGCCCGAACGTCCGGCTCGGGCCGGGCCAATCGCACGCTCCAGTATGAATCTCGGCTGCCCGCCGGTCGGGGCGGTGCGATCTGCGCGCCGCCGACCTGCGTGACCGCAAGCGACGCGATCACGGCGACCGACACGCACGCGGTGAGGCCGACGCGGCGTTGCATCCCAAGCGCAAGCGGCATGATTCCACGCCACGGTACCACGCGCGACGCAGAGAGAGATGCGAGATGCCGTGCGGTAGTGCTAGCCTTGGAGCAAGTCATGAGGGTCTGCCCCAAGTGCCGAGCGCGCTACGACGACGCCGTGCGCGTGTGCGTGAACGACCGATGTCGGCCGTTGCCCGAGTCGGTCATCACAGCAGCCGGCGGCGACGCGCTGCTGGGAACGACGGTCGCGCAGCGGTACACGATCGTCGGCAAGCTCGGATCGGGCGCGATGGGCACCGTCTACCGCGCAGAGCAGGCGCCGATCGGTCGTGAGATCGCGCTGAAGCTTTTGCGCAAGGACCTCGGGCGAGATCCCGAAACCGTCGCGCGTTTTCATCGCGAGGCGCAGACCCTCTCGCACCTGAAGCATCCGAACACGGTGACGATCTTCGACTTCGGCCAGACCGAAGACGGCCTGCTCTTTCTCGCGATGGAGCTGCTCGAAGGCGAAATGCTCTCGTCGCGGATCAAGCGCGTGGGGCCGCTCGACGTGCCGCTAGCGATTCGCACGGCGTCCGGCGCACTGCGTTCGCTCGCCGAGGCGCACGCGCAAGGGATCATTCATCGCGACCTGAAACCAGACAACATCTTCCTCGCGCGCGTGCATGGGCGCCCCGAAGAGGACGAAGTGGTCAAGGTCGTGGACTTCGGCATCGCAAAGATCCGCGAAGGCGAACGGGGTCTCGAACCGCTGCAGACCGCGGAAGGAACGGTGTTCGGAACGCCGAGGTACATGTCGCCCGAGCAGGCGCAGGGCAAGAGCCTCGACGGTCGCAGCGACCTGTACGCCATTGGCGTACTGCTGTTCCACATGCTCACGGGACGTCCGCCGTTCACCGACGACGACGCGGTGATCGTGATGGCACATCACATCAAGTCGATTCCAGAGCCCGTGCGCACGCTCGCGCCGACGCGTCCGATTCCCGCCAAGCTCGAAGCACTCGTTGCCATGGCGCTCGAAAAGGATCCGGCGAAGCGTCCCCAGACTGCGGAAGAGTTTCTGGAGTTGCTCGAAGCGACGCTGGATTCGGCCCGACAGCTCGTCGCGGCGCAGCTCGCGCCTGCGAGCGACGTGGACGCTCCGCCCCCGCCTGCACCCTCGCGCGCGCGTGGATGGTTGATGACGGTCGCATTGCTGATGCTCGTCGGCGTGGGCGGTGCCCTGATCGTCGTGCCGCGATTGCGCGGAGCGCGAGGTGGGTCGAGTGGGACTGAGTCGGCGCTCGCCACGGCGACAGCGGCGAGCCAGAGGCCGGGCGCCGCAAGCACGGGCGCGACGGCAAATCCGACGGGTCAGGGCAATTCGGCCGAGCGCGGGACCGCGATGGCGGACGCGAACGCACCCGTTGCGAACGCCGCGTCATCCGACGCTGGAGCTGTCGGGCCCACGGCCGGCGGGGCGGGTGCGCTGACCGCGTTGGCGACCGATGCCGGAACCGGCGTCGCGTTGAGCGCGGACGCGCGCGCGACGATTGCAGGCGCGACGGCAGCGGACGCGAATCCACCGCCCGTCGCCGCGGCCGAGCGCTCGTCGCGACGGCACGGTGCGCGCCATCGCGGGCAACGGAACGCGTCGACCGGGACACAACCGTACCGACGTTGGACGGACTGATCGACCGTGGGCTAGAAGCCCACGGCAAGGCGGCACCGGAATGAGCGACGCTGGCAAAGGCCGCAGCGGCCTACCGAGTGGGAACGAGCGCGAGTTCCCAGCCCCGCGTCGGCCGATGGTCCGCACGACGCGACTCATGATCCGTCCTGAAGGCGCAGCGCGTGAGCCGCACGCCGTAGCCCGCTTCGGGCTCTACGGGAGACGGCACCCTCCGCGGTTGCCGTGGGATTCATCCCACGGCCCGCAGGCGTACCGCGATTCGGTCAGTTCTGCGAATCCGCGAGGAGCGCGGTCAGATGGCTCGCGCGTTCGTCGGTGACCCCGAGCTGGCGCTGGAGCAGATCGAGAAACTCCTGCTCCTCCTCCCCGACTTCCCCATCGAACAGGACGAAAAGCGTCGCGAGTAGAAACGCTTCCTCGCCGAGCGCCGTCCCGCGCCCGAGCGCGTGACCGATCGCCGACACTCGCCCGGCGATGCCTTCCGAGGCGACACGCGTCGCGGCGGCCTCCACCGTTCGCGCGAGCTGCTTGTTGTCCAAATGTTCGAAGCCCGGCGTTGCGAAAATCTGGGTCGCGAGTGCGTCGCTTTCGCCGGGAGAGAGCAGGCCGTCGACGCACGCGGCGATGACCATGGTCTCCACGAGCGCGTCGTTCTGCGGCTTGCCTGGAGCGGCGGGCCGTTTCGCGCCGTGCTTCGCGTACTGGGAGTGTTTGCGCTTGAAGACTGCCATCGTGATTCCACTTTCGACGGTCGTCCGACGATTGTCGTTGCCGCGCGCGGACTCTATCACGCTCGCCTCGGCGTCAACGCGCGATCGCGCACCGACTTTCTGGCAGACTCTGCGTCGATGGCGTCGCCGCTCTTTCCGTCGCTCGCCGAGCCGTCCGACCGACGGGCGATTGCGTTCGGGAGGCGCGCACTCTCGTTCGCGGAACTCGCAGCCGCGTGCCGCAGGCACGTCGCGACGCTCGCCGAATCGGGGATCCACCGAGGCGATCGCGTCGGCGTTTGGACCCACCCGTCGCTCGAAGCGGTCGTGGCACTCGTCGCGCATGCCAGCGCTGGGATCGTGACGGTTCCACTCAATCCCCACATCGGTGAACGCGAGTTGCAACATGTGATTGCGACGGCTGCACCGCGATGCGTGCTCGCGAGAGACGCAACGACAGCGCGCGACCGCACGCCGGCGACGGACGTCCGGGCGATCTCACTGTCGACGACGGCCCGTTCGACCGAACCGAAGTCGAGCCACCCATCCCACGCCGCCCTCCGTGCGGACGACCCTCTGCTCATTCTCTTCACGTCGGGCACGACGGGTGCGCCCAAGGGCGCGGTGCTCACGGCTGGGAACATCGCGTCGAACCTCGATGCGCTCGCCGCGGCATGGGCATGGACGCCCGACGACGTGCTCGTTCACGCCCTCCCGCTGTTTCACGTTCACGGCCTCGTGCTCGGGCTGCTGGGTGCACTTCGCGTCGGAGCCTCGCTCGCGTGGCTCGCACGATTCTCGCCGGAGGACGTGTGCGCAGCATTCGATCGCGGTGCGACGATGCTGTTCGCCGTGCCGACGATGATCCATCGGATCGCGGAACACGCCGAACGCAATTCGGCCGCCGCCCGCGCACTCGCTCGCGCGAGGCTCCTCGTGTCGGGATCGGCTGCCCTGCCCGTTCGCGAGCATCAACGCATCGAGCGACTCTGCGGGCAACGCGTGGTCGAGCGATACGGTCTCACCGAGACGATCGTGAATTGCGCGGTGCGAGCGGACGGTGACCGGCGCGCCGGCTACGTCGGTGCCGCGCTCGAAGGCGTCGAGGTCAAGTTGGTCGACGACGCACGAAACACGATCGACGCGCGTGACGATGCGACGATGGGCGAGATCGCCGTGCGCGGGCCGAACGTGTTCGCGGGCTACCTTCAACGGCAAGACGCGACGGACGCGGTGCGCGATCGCGACGGGTGGTTCTACACGGGCGACCTGGCAACGATCGCGCGCGATGGCTACGTGCGGATCGTCGGTCGCCGCGCGACGGACCTCATCAAGACGGGTGGCTTCAAGGTCGGTGCGGGCGAGATCGAGTCGGCGCTGCTCGAGTGCGACGGCGTTCTCGATGCCGCGGTCATCGGTGTCCCGGACGACGACTTGGGCGAACGCATCGTGGCGTTCGTCGTCTTGCGTGAAAACTCGGCAAGGCCCGAATCGCGCACGCTGATCGACCATGTTGCGTCGACGACCGCCGTGCACAAGCGGCCGCGCGAGTTGCATTTCGTGGACGAACTGCCACGCAATGCGATGGGCAAGGTGATCAAGAGCGCGCTGGCGAAATCGCTGGCGGTGCGCGGTTGACGGCGATGGGACCAAGACACGCGCGCCGCCCCGAAACCGGTTCGACCCGGTGGGCGTACGTAGAGGGACGATGAATCGACTCGCGTTCCTGTCGTTCACTGCGTTGCTCACGCTTGGCGTATCCGGCGGTTGCCGGTCTTCGTCGGCCTCGACCCATCCGCACGCGGTGCTCGACGGTCGGCGAGTGACGCTCGCGGATGGCACCGACGAAATTCTCCCCGCCCTTCGCGCCTCGCGCCAGGCGCACGGCCTGCCGGATGCGGCCGTTCGCGAGACGGCGCCCGATCTGTCCGGTGGCGTCGCGTGGCTGAACACCGATCGGCCTCTGCGGCTTCCGGAACTGCGCGGCCACGTCGTACTCGTCGACTTTTGGACGTACTGCTGCATCAATTGCATGCACGCGTTGCCGGTGCTCGGTCGACTCGAGGAACGCCATCGCAACGATCCGGTCGTGGTCATCGGCGTGCATAGCGCGAAGTTTCCCGGGGAGCGCGAAGCCGATCGCATCGCAGAGGCGATCACGCGGTACGGCATTCACCACCCCGTCGTCGTCGACTCGGAGAACGCGATTTGGAACCGCTGGGACGTTCACGGCTGGCCGAGTGTGTTCGTGATCGACACGCACGGTCGCGTCGTCGGCACGCTGTCGGGCGAGCCAACGCTCGAGCGACTGGATCAAATCGTGGGCGAACTGCTCGACGAGGGTCGCGCGGACGGCTCTCTCGCGCACGATCGCGTCGCGATCCGCGCCCCCGCCGTGCGGGACACGGGCGCGCTCGCGTACCCAGGCAAGGTGATCTCTCTTGGCGGCGATCGGATCGCGTTCTCGGACTCGGGACATCATCGCATCGTGATCGGGCGCACGAATGGAAACGTGGAGCACGTCATCGGCGCGGGGATTCCCGGACGCTCGGACGGCGATTTCGAGCACGCGACGTTTCGTCGTCCGCAGGGGCTAGCCGCGGAGCCGCCGACGAACGGGGGTCAGCCAGTCAACGTGCTGTACGTCGCAGACACGGAAAACCACGAGATCCGCCGCGTCGAGATCGCCGAGCAACGCGTGACCACGCTCGCGGGCGTCGGCGAGCTAGGGACTGGCCGCGGCGACGAGGCCATGCGCGGCCGCGATGCCCACCTGCGTTCTCCGTGGGATCTCGCGCGGCACGACGATCACTTGTACATCGCCATGGCGGGGTCGCATCAGATCTGGCGCATGACGTTGGACGGCGCGACGATCGAACCGTGGCTTGGTTCCGGCCAAGAAGCACGGGTCGACGGCTCGGGGCGGAACGCGGCGTTCGCGCAGCCGTCGGGGCTCGCCGTGGCGGGGCAGACACTGTTCGTCGCCGACAGCGAGACGAGTTCCATCCGCGCGGTGGACTTCACGACGCGCGCCGTGCGCACGCTCGTGGGGCAGGATCTCTTCGTCTTCGGCGACCAAGACGGCGTGGGCGATCGCGTGCGATTGCAGCACCCGCTCGGCGTCGCGACGATCCCGGGCGAAGACGGTCGGGTGTACGTCGCGGACACGTACAACCATCGCATCCGACAACTCGAGGTCGCGCAGCGACGCACACGCGCGATCGCGGGTGCTCCCTCGCGCGATCCGTTCTTCGAGCCATCCGGCCTCGCATGGGCCGGGACGGAATTCGTGGTCGCAGACACCAACCACCACCGCATCGCCCGGATGTCCCGCGACGGTCGAACGGTCACGGCGATCCCATGGGACGGACTTCGCGCGCCGACGGCGCAAGTGGCGGACACGAGCGTCACCGCGCGGTGACGGGGAGCGCTGCGGAAGTCTCGCTACGCGGACAACTCGGGCGGACGCTCGGGCCCGCCGCACAACATCTGCGTCCAGACGTACGGCGGCCCCCCGGCGACGCTGTTCGGTCCGCACGCCCACGTGCCACATCCCGGAGGTGCGCACTGCACGGGCGCGGCGCACGCAGCGCCGTACGGGCCAGGATTTGCGCAACCGGCGCCCCCATCCCAGCCGGCCGCGTCCGGTCCCGGAGGAGACACCGTATCCGACGACACGACGTCCCTGACGCTCGAGTCACCGGACGGGTCGACCGCTCGCGCACACGCGGCCCCCGCTGCGACACCCGTGAGTGCGAGCAGGGACGCCAATCGAAGATACCGAGGCCGCGGCGAAGTCGAAGTGAATTGCATGTGCAATGGCTGACACGTCGCCGAACAAGTTTCAACTGCGTCACATTCCCGCGCCCCGCCGCCGTCACGCCGGCCGCGAGACATCCCGCCACGCCCGTGCGAGGGCGTCGGCCGCGCGGTGGATGTCATCGTCCGTCGTTCCGCGCCCGAGCGTGAGACGCACGGAGCCCACGGCCTGGTCGGGTGAGACGCCCATCGCAAGGATCACGCTCGACGCCGTTTCCAGTCCGTCGTGGCACGCCGAGCCCGTCGACGCCGCGACTTCGGGCGCGGCAGCGAGAAGCGCCGTCGCGGAAACCCGCGGAAATCGAATGCTGAGTGTGTTGGGCAGTCGCTCGACGAGATGTCCGTTCACCGCGACGCCCGGAACGAGCGATGAGATCAAACTTCCCAGCCGATCGCGCAGCATTCCGACGCGCGCCGACTCGACGCTCACGTCCCGCGCCGCGATCTCGCACGCCGCACCGAGGCCGACGATCGAGGCGACGTTCTCGGTCCCGGGTCGAAGGCCGCGCTCGTGACCCGCGCCGAGAAGCACGGGCACGAGCGGAGTTCCGCGGCGAACGTAGAGCGCACCGACCCCCTTGGGCGCGTACATCTTGTGTCCCGCGACGGTCATCAGGTCGACGCCAAGTGCGTTCACGTCGAGCGCAACCTTTCCGACGGACTGGGCTCCATCGGTGTGCACGAACGCCCCGGCGCGCCTCGCAATGCGCGCGACGTCTCGCACGGGCTGAAGCACACCGGTCTCGTTGTTCGAGTGCATGAGCGTCACGAGAACGGTCTGGTCGTTGATCGCCCGCTCGAATTCCTCGACACGCGCGCGCCCCGATTCGTCGACGGTCACGTGCGTCGCGTCGCGACCCTGCTCGATCAGGCGCGCGACCGGCATGAGCGTCGCGGGATGCTCGATGCGAGACGTGACGATTCCCTTGCGCGACGTGACCGCCGCCGCGAGTCCACGAATCGCCAGGTTGCTGGCCTCCGTGCCGCCCGACGTGAACAGAATCTCGTCGGACTCGGCGCCGATGAGCGCTGCGACCTGCACGCGTGCACGTTTGAGCGCGTCGCGCGCGACGCGACCGTAGGCGTGCGAGCTCGACGGATTGCCGTGTTCCTCTTTCAAGTACGGGAGCATTGCGTCGAGCACGTCCGGCAGGATCGGCGTGCTGGCGTTGTGATCGAGATAGATGGGACGGAACATTCGTCGGGATTTCCTTCGGGTCGATGGAACATTGCCGTTCCGCGAATTCGGTGCAAGATTTGCCCGCGATGCGAATGGTGACGCTTGGTGTGATCCCATGCCTGGCAGCGCTCGCGTGCGCGAGCAGCCAGATCGGCCCCGTTGCCTCGAACACCGTATCGTCCGCGGGTCGCCGCTCGTCGCCGACCGTCCCCCCGGGCACTCCCGCACCCGAGTTCGAGTCGCAAGACGCTTCGCGATGGGTCAACGGCGAGGCGTTCACGCTCGCGGGCGCCCGCGGATCCGTCGTTCTCGTCGAGTCGTGGCATCGGCTTTGAGGCGGATGTCGGGCGTCGGTGCCGGCGGTTCTCGCGCTGGACCGACGCCTTCGGGCCCGCGGTCTGCGGGTCGTGAGCACCACGCGCATGCCCGAGCAGTTGGACACGGCGGCCGACGAGCGCGCACTCGTCGCGCAAGCGGCGGGCGAGGAGAACATGACCTACCCGTGCTATCTCGACCCCGCGGCGCACTGGGCGCAGGGGGTGGGCGTCGATCGCACGCCATCGTTCGCCGTGATCGATGCGGGCGGACGGATCGTGTACCGAGCCCGCGGGCTTCTCGAAGAGGGAACGCCGGAGTTCGCACAGCTCGAGGCCGCGATCGAGCATGCGCTTGCGGCCGCGCCGCCGAGGCACTAGTCGAACGCCATGGCACCGACGGAGATCATCGCGGTTGGATCCCTCGACTCACTCTACGCGGTGTGGAGCGCGCCGACGCGCACGCTGCACCAAATCATGCGAGAGCATCCCGCACCGCCGATGGACGAGATCGCGGGGTGGGAATACGACGGCGCGAACACGGGGATCGGACCCGTGCTGATTCGCAGCCGCAAGTTTCGCAAGGGCTTCTACCGGGGTGCGTCGCGGGCGACGTCGGACCTCGAGCCGTTCATTCAAGGCTACAACATCAACGTGCGACAGAACGGAATCGATCGTCCGCACGAGGCCAAACCCTCGGACGAAGCGCCGAAGCGCTTCGGGTTCTACCGTGTGTATTCCGCCGATCAGCATCCAAGGCATCGGCGCTATCCGCAGGCGCTGCTGCTCGACTATTCCCTCGGCGGCAACGGGCTCTCGCTGCCTAGCTTGCTGCGAGACTACCTCGTGCAGGTGCAGCCCGGTTCGAGCGATCTGCTCCTCGGGCACGCGTTCTTGCAGCTCGGGCCGGTCACCCTGCCCGCGTCATTCTTCGTTCTGTCGCGGGCAAGGAAACACGAATTCGTCGGCGGATGATCCGTCGTCGGCCGTTCAGTGCGCGGGCGTCGGCGTCGCGGCCGCGCCCTGCGCCTGTTGCGCGGCGGCGCGCTCGCGCAGTGCCCGCATGACGTTCGCAGCGGCGCTCACCTGCTGCTGGTTGACGTTGACGTTCACCGTCTGACCGCTCGGTGCCTGCACGGTCACCGCGGTCGTTCCCGGCGCGGTCTGCGTCGCGGTGACGGCGACGTTTCCCACCCGAACCGTACGCCGCCGACCCGTCGGCGCAGCGGCGGCGGCGCCACTCGACGGCGTGGCCGTCGCGGGTGCACCAATCGTCGCGGTGACACTGCTCCCGCCCGGCTCGGTCGCTGTTGCCGTTGCGGTGCTGGGCGCAGCACTGCCGGCCGGCGGCTCGACAACGGTGGCGGTCGCGTTTGCGACGGGAGCCGCCGCCGCGCTCGGGGTCGACGAACCCGCGGGCGCCGCAGTCGACGTGCGCGATCGGCCACGCGCAGTTCGCGAGGTCGCGGTGGGCGTCGCGGCGACCGCAGGCGCAGCGGGGACCGCGGGGGTTGCAGCAACCGGTGCTGCCACGGGCTCGGGTGCCGCGGTCGCCGGAGTTGCCGCTGTTTCAGGCGTCGCGGCAGCGGTCGCGGTGGCGCCCGTGGCCTCCGGAGCTCCGCCGGACGATGCCGTCGGTGTCGGCGCGGCCGCGGGTGCCGGCGCACTCGAACTGCTGCCACCACATGCCGCGCACGCGATGACCGCGAGCGCAACCATTCGATTCTTCCACGTCTGCATGTCTCCACTCCCTTTGCGCCACCCGACGTTCGTGCGTGCGAGACGCCCGGGGCGGAGCGGCACTGTAGCCGCGTCGCCGCGCGGTGTCACACGGGACGGACGGGGCCGAGCTTCGGAGCAAGAATGAGCCTGCCGAGGTATTCCGTGCAGACTCACGTCGACGAACGTTGACGATGACGTTGACCTGAACCTGAACCCGATCGTCAACGCCACCGTCGACTTCGCCTCTGACGACGCGAAAGATCACCAACTCCCGAGCACGGAACCAATTCGACGATCACGTCCACGGTGGTGTTGCCGTTGATGTTCACGTTCACGTCGACGTTCAAGTCCAATCTCGCGCGACGTGCGGTCGCACCGAAGTTCCTACGGTCTCCGCCGCAGGTACCGCTGAACGTTCGCCTCGTGTTCGGCGTTGTTCGTCGCAAACGCGGACCGTCCATTGCCCATCGCGACGAAGTACAGGTCTCGCGTCGCTGCCGGGGCGAGCGCCGCTTCGAGCGCACGCGTACCGGGGTTCGCAATCGGTCCGGGCGGCAGCGCGGGATGCCGGTACGTATTGTAGGCGTTCCTTGCGTCGTCGAGCATCGCGCGGGTGATCGACGATCGCGACAACGCGTTCGTTTCGGGGCAACTCGGTGTCCGGACGAGGCGGCAGCCGTACAGAATCGTCGGGTCGCTTTGGAGAAGTCGTGTCGGGAAATCCGGGAGGGTCAGGCGATTCCAGAATACCGCCGCGACCCGCGACCGGTCCTCGGGCGCGCCGGTTTCCTTCTCGATCATCGACGCGAGTGTCACGATCGCGTACTCGTCGAGCTGCGCCTGCGCCGCGCGCGCAAGCCCGTCGGGGTGGCGTGCGCGAATCTCATCCATGCGGCGGCGAAAGTTTCGCGCGAGTCGGTCGATGACGTCGTCGGGCGCCATGCCCGGCGACAGATCGTACGTGTCCGGGAACAGGTAGCCCTCGAAGCTCACGCCGCGAATGCCATGCCGAGAGAGCAGTTCCGGGGATTCTGTGCGGGCAAGAAACTCCCGCGTTTCGGTCGCGATGCCCGACTCGACGAGACGGCGCGCGATGTCGAAGCGGGTGTACCCTTCGGGAATCGTCACGCGGACGACGCCGGTTCCCGCCGCCAGCGCGCGCAAGATCGAACGCGGCGCGAGGTCGTCGCGTAGTGCCACGACGCCGTGGGGAGCCTGACCGACCGTGCCCGTGAGACTGAGAATCCACGAGAAAAGCCAGGGCCGATCGATCACGCCCGCCGCGAACAGCGCTCGAGCGATTCCGTCGGCGCTCGCGATGTCCGGCAGGCGCACGCGCACGGCGACGCCGCGACCGTGATGGCGGCGGACGAGATACAAGCCAGCGAACCCGACGAATCCAGCGACGATCACGCAGAACGCAACGGCGAGCGCGATCCACGCACGGCGTGCCGTGCCGCCCTTCCCCGGCCCGGGCGTCGAACGTGCGTGCTCATCGCCGCGGCGGCCACGCGTTGCGCGGGCGCCTCGTGCCGCACCGGGAGCCCGCGGTCGGCGAGGCGTGCCTACGCCGGGGGCTCGTCGCGTCGCCATGATCTCGATTGCGTGTCGATGTACGTCTGGAGAATCACGGCAGCGGCGTGCGAATCGATCTCCGCCCGCCCGCGCACGCCGGCCGCAATGCGATTGCGATGCGCCGCCACGGTGGTCAACCGTTCGTCTTGCAAATGCACCGGAACACCGGTCCGTTCGCCGAGCGCCCGCGCGATGCGCCGGGCGGCGCGCGACGACGTGCCTTCGCGCCCGTCGAGTCGCAGCGGCAGGCCTACGACGATGGCGTCCGGTCGCTCCGTCGTGACGAACGCAGCGATCACGTCGGTCGCGTTCTGACGGTTCACCTCCAGCGTCGTGAGCGGTCGCGCGGGAAGATCGGGGTCGTCGTGAAGCGCCACGCCGACGCGTCGATCTCCCAAGTCGAACGCGAGAAGTTTCACGGCGGTGTGCTACCAGACCGCGCCGGCGCGGGCCAGCGTACCGACCCGTCGGCGACGAGCACGCCGGAGCCAAACGCGATCGGCGCGTTGCGTGTTCCGTGGCCAAACGGTGCACCACGAACGATCGGCACGCCAAGATCGCACAATCGCTCGGCAAGCACGTCGTCCGCTCCCACGCCGTCGGGGCCCGGCTCACAATCGACGAAATCGCCGAGCACGAACGCGCGAACACCCGTGAATGCGCCCGCCATGCGAAGCGTCGTGAGCATTCGGTCGATGCGGTACGGTTTTTCCGTCACGTCCTCGAGAAACAACACGGTGCCATTCAGGTCGGGAAAGTGCCGCGTGCCGCACAGCGACGTGAGCACGGCCAGGTTGCCGCCAAACGACTTGCCCTCGGCGGCACCCGCGACGACGACGTCGAGATCGTTCCAGTCGCCTGCCGGCCCCCCGTCGAGCGAGGCAATCAGCGCGCGTACGTCTTCCTCGCGAACGGTGCCACGGCCGATCGCCGCGACCATGGGTCCATGAACCGACACGACGCCCGCCGCGTACCACAGTGCGTGCAGCGCCGTGACGTCACTGAAGCCGACAATCGGCTTGGGATCGCGAACGAGCGCATCCCGGAGAGCCTCCCCCGCGATTTCCAGCACTCGCGTGCAACCGTAGCCGCCGCGCGCGACGAACACGACGCGAACGTCTGGGTCTCGCAGCGCGGCCACGAGGATCTCCGCGCGCATCGAGTCGTCGCCGGCGAGGAACCCTGCCCTGTCGTACACGCGCGGATCGCAGCGCACGTCGAAGTGCTCGCCGAGCCGCCGCACGCCGGCCTGCAGCGCGTCTCGCGCAAACGTGCTCGAGGGGGCGACCACCGCGGCGACGCGCTTCGGGTTCACGGGTCGATCGTAGTCGAACGGGCTGCACGCGCATCTCCCTTTACGCAACCGCGGCGTCTGCGTACCGTGTCGGGCGATGGTTGCGGACAATCGCTCGCTCATCGCAGTTCGGGGAACGCAATCGGCACGCGGACTGCTCGGCGCGCTCCAACGCGTCGGCACGCGAATTCGCGCGCGCGCGGACTCGGCGGTCGATGCGCTCCTCGGCGCGGAGGCGGTAGATCGAATCGAAAACCTCGTGCATCGAAGCGGCGCGGCGGGTGTCGATCCGTTCGGGTTCGACCCGCACGTGGCGAAGTACGCCGTGCTCGTCGCGCGCGCGATCTCGCGCAGCTGGTTCCGGACGGAGTGTTTCGGGCTGGAGAACGTGCCGGTGGGGCGAACGCTTCTAATCTCCAACCACTCGGGCCAACTGCCGCTCGACGGGCTCGCGATCGGCATCGCGATGCTCCTCGATTCGGATCCGCCGCGGTTCGTTCGATCGATGGTCGAGAAGTGGACCGCAACGCTGCCGTTCGTCAGCACGCTCTTCCCACGGTGCGGACAGATTGTCGGCGTGCCGGAGAACTGTGAGCGCTTGCTCGAGATGGACGAGACGGTCCTGGTGTTCCCCGAAGGCGCGCGCGGCATCTCGAAAACTTTCGATCAACGGTACAAGCTCGCCGAGTTCGGGCTGGGGTTCATGCGGCTGGCGCTCCAGACGAACACACCGGTCGTTCCCGTGGCCGTCGTCGGGGCCGAGGAACAGTACGTCTCCGTCGCGAATCTCACGCGCGTCGCCAAGCTGTTCGGTGCCCCGGCGCTGCCCGTGCTACCGCAGCTCTTGATTCCCGGCGGGTTTCTGCCGCTGCCGACGAAGTACCGCGTCTATTTCGGCGAACCGATGACGTTCAGCGGCGACGCCGACGACGACGACGCCGTCATCGAGGAAAAAGTCTGGGTCGTGAAAGCCACGATTCAGTCGATGCTCAACCGCGGCATCAAGGACCGGAAACACATCTTCTACTGAGTGACCGCTCGTCGCGAGCGCGCGACGAGGAGGAACCCGACGAGGGCGGCCGCGAGCACCCACGGCCAGGACAGCAGCACATGCCGAGCCGTGGCGTGATGTCGTTGCGCGATGTCCAAAAGCGCGACGAACGTGAGTGCGGCGAGCGGACCGAGCGCGTGCTGGATTCGGGCGTGCCCGCTGCGCACGACGAGACCCGCGACGACGATGGCGATCGCGACGAACGGCAGCGACGGAACACGCTGCACACGCATCACGACGAGCGTTGCCACTGCGAACAACGGCAGCGTTGCCGCGCGAAGGTACACCCACGCCTCCGTCGTCCGCGCGACGTGTGGTACGCGCACGCGCATTCCACGGAACGGCACGCGACCGACTTCCATTTCCTCACGAGGCGACTCCGTGCCGACCGCTCGCGGTTCGCTTCGCACGCGACGTTCGATCCAACGCACGACGCTGTACGCGACGATGAACACGGGCGCGAATCCGAAGATCACCACCGGCCCCGCGAGATCGCGGTTGAAACGGTCTCCCGCCCCCGAGAGTTCCCGCAGCAAGTCCGCGAACGACACCGCCCACGCGAGAACGAACTGCATTCCGAGAACACGTGCGACCCACGCCGACGCGAGTCCGTGGGTGCGGTCGGCGACGGCGATGCCGTACCGAAGCATCACCGCCGCGGCGAACGGAATCCACGACGCCACGAGACAGCTCGCGTCGAGCACGGTCGGCGACCTCGCGAAGAGCATTCGAATGCCCAAAGCGCTGGACAGCGTCGCGGACGCGGCGCCGAACACGACGAGCGGACGAAGGCCCATTGTTCGATCCTAGCGCGGATCGAACTTGACCGCCGTCAGTTTCAGCACGCACCGTGACCTGCGGCCGGGAAGATCTTGTCGGGGTTCAGGAGCCCATCAGGGTCGAACACCGACTTGATCCGGCGCTGTAGGTCGATCAGAGCGGGAGATTGCTCCAGCGACAGGTACGGACGCTTCATGATTCCGATCCCGTGCTCGCCGGAGAGCGTTCCGCCAAACGCAAGCGTCAGCCGAAACGTCTCCTCGATGGCCTGGTCGACGCGGGCCTTCCCGTCGGCGTCGTCCCACAGGAAGTTCACGTGAAGGTTGCCATCGCCGGCGTGACCGTACGTGGGCAGCCGCAGCCCGTGGCGCTCGCCGAGGTCCTGGACCCGCGCAATCATCTCGCCGACTTTCGAACGGGGCACGACGATGTCCTCGCTCAGCTTGAATTTCGCTCGGCCGCGCAGCGCCCCACTCATTCCCCGTCGTGCCGCCCACAGTCGCGACCGCTCGCCCTCGTGCTGCGCCACCAGTACATCGATGGCCGCGCAGTCCGCGCACGCTTCGCCAACGCGCTCCATCGACGCATCGAGCGAGCCCGCCTCGCCGTCCACCTCGATCAGGAGCATCGCGCCGACGTCGGGTGGAAGCGCGTGCGCCCCCGATTCGCGCAGGACCACGCAGCACTCCGTGTCGAGCAACTCGAGGCAGCGCGGCACGATCCCCCGCGCGACGATGGCGGACACCGCTCGACCCGCATCGATCGCCGAGTGAAACGTTCCGAGAAGGGTTCGCACGGCCGTGGGCTTGGGAATCAGGCGAAGCGTGGCGCGGGTGAACACGGCGAGCGTGCCCTCGCTGCCGACGAGAAGCGCCGTGACATCGTATCCCGTCACACCTTTCACCGTGCGCTTGCCTGTCTGCAACCGCGTGCCGTCCATCGTGATCGCTTCGAGTCCGAGCACGTACTCCCGCGTGACCCCGTACTTGAACGCTCGCGGTCCGCCGGCGTTCTCCGCGACATTGCCGCCGATCGCGCACATGTCCTGCGAATTGGGGTCGGGTGGATAGAACAGCCCCTCGGCCTCGACCGCTTCGTGCAGACGACCCGTGATGACCCCAGGCTGCACGACGCACAGCAGATTCTCGCGATCGATCTCCTCGATCTGGTTCATGCCGACCGTGGCAAGCACGATGCCTGGACGCGTCGGCACGGCGCCGCCAGTGCGACCGCTTCCCGCCGCGCGTGGAAAAACCGGGACGCCATGCGACCGGCAGGTCGAGAGAGCGAGCGCCACGTCGTCGGCCGACGTCGCCAGAACGACCGCGCGCGGGACGACGCCATCGGCCTCGGATTCGTCTCGCGTGTGCGATTCGCGTGTCTCGATTCGAGCGTCGACCTTCGAGGGGCCGAGCACGCGTTCGAGTTCCGCTACGCTCGCGTCGAGGGGGTCCACGAGTGAATAGGTGCGCCGCGGCGGGTCCGCGCGTCAAGCGCCGGCATCGACCAGGCGCCGAAAACCGCGGGCGCTGCGCACCAGACCGTCCGTCACGTGACCGATGCAGACGCAGGCACCGTCGCGTGCACGCGTGACGAAGCACGGTCCCGAGCCGATTCCCGGGAACTCTGCCGTCGAAACGACTCGCCCGCTCCACAGAGACTCGGCGATCTCGTCGGACACGGCAGCGCCCGGAAGCACGCGCGCCGCGTCGGCGATGGAGCGCATCGCGCGCAGCACGTCCGCGATGCACTTTTCGTCACGCGAAACGCCGGCGCGGCGAAGCGTCTCGCCCGCGAGCGATTCGGACACGGAGAACTCGCCTGCGCGCGTTCGCCGGAGCGCGGCGAGCGACGCGACCGTCCCGAGTTGCTCGGCGAGGTCTCGCGCAAACGCACGGACGTAGAAACCTTTGGAGCACGTCAACTCAACGTCCACGTCAGTGCCTGCGCAGCGACGCAGGGCAGCCGCGCGGAGCACGACCGGCCGCCCCGTCAGTGTGAAACTCTCGCCGCGACGGACGCGCTTGTAAGCCGCAACGCCCTGCTGCTTGATCGCACTCACGGACGGCGGTACCTGCAGCGTCTCGCCGAGCATCGAATGCAACACGCGGGAGACGTCACCCTCGGAAGGGGGGAGGGCCTCGCGCGTGCGCACCACGACCCCGTCGAGGTCGAGCGTGTCGGTCTCGATCCCGAAGCGAACCGTCGCGACATACGTCTTGTCCACGCCGGTGACGTACTCCGACAGCTTCGTCGCTTCGCCAGCGAGCACCACGAGCAGCCCGGTGGCCATCGGATCGAGCGTCCCCGCGTGACCGCAGTCGCGCTGGCCAAGTGCGCGGCGCGCCCACGCCACGACGTCGTGCGACGTGACGCCGCCGGGCTTGTCGATCAGCAGCAGTCCATCCATGCGACCGGCCGCGCTCCTATTTCGACTCGTCGGGGGGAACGTCGGGTTTGAGCTCGCCCGAGACTTCGTGCAGCAACCGATCGAGGCGTTCCGCTTCGAGTCGGCCGGGATCGATGACAAAACGCAGCGTCGGAACCCGGCGCATGCCGAGCCGCGACGCCAGACGTTTGCGCAGGCCACCTTCGAGCCGGCGAAGCACACGGCACGCTTCGCGCGCGACCGACGCTCCGGCATCGTCGTTCATCGCGGCGATGCACACCCGCGCGAGAGACAGATCGTCGGTCACTTCGACGGCGGAAACGATCGCGCGCGTGAGGCGCGGATCCGAAAGGTCATGGACAAGTGCCGTCGCCAATTCCTCGCGAATGCGTGACGCCACGCGGGCCGGACGGCGGCGATCGTCGGGTTGTGCCGGGCTCACGCGAACTCTTCGCCGAAAGGCTCGGCATCGTTGTACGACTGAATGTCCATCTCGCGACGGATGATGGCCGCCGCACCTGCGCTCGCGATCGCAGATGTCACGCGGTCGAGCACTTCGTTCACGTGGGACCGATCGTTGGAGACGACGCCAACGGCAACCGTCGCGATCTGCCACCGCTCGAGGTCGCCGACTTCGGCGATCGACACGTTGAACCGCGCGCGAACGCGCTCGACGGCCTTGCGCACGGCCGCACGCCGGTCCTTGAGCGAGTGCGCCTCGGGCACGTGAAGCGTGATGCGCAGCAATCCGACGACCATGTCGCAGCGCTTTCGTTCACTCCGCGGCGCGGCTCGATCGCCCGCCGAGCGCGGAGATCAATCTCGATCTCCCCAGACAATTTGCAGCCCACCCTCGCACTCGACCGCGGCCTTGAGTGCCTTGCGGAGCGCTCGCAACATCGCGGGTGTGGTCTCTTGGGGTCCGGCGTCCCAGTCGGCTTCGCGACGACCGGCGAGGATGTCGGCGATCACGCTCGTGTCCGGCGGCCGGTGGCCCGGCCGAAGCGTTTCGTTGGCGACGATGCGCGCGATCGCCGCGGACGTCAGCCGGCGGTTGGCGGCGCGCAACGTCTTGCCCGTGCGAATCGAGAGCGCACGGCAGCGCTTCGCGGACAGCAGTGCGCGGCCCTTGCGCTGCGATGACCACTTCCACGGCTTGCCCGACAACTCGGTCACGACGTAGATCACGAGTTCGAGCGGATCACGGCCCGACCACTCGTACGACCACCTTCCAGGAAGGTCGTCGCCGTCGTCGTCGATCAGCTGGAATGTCAGCGCGCCGGACTCCATTACTGCGACCGTGTTTGTTTGAGAGTGGGTGCCTTCGTCAAGTGCGAACTGTCGAAGCGACGTTCGACCGCGGCCCGAGGGGCCTCGCGGTCACAACTTCGCGGCGACCTCCTCGACTTCGAAGATCTCGATCACATCGCCCGGTTTCACGTCGCCGTAGTTCTCGAGCGATATGCCGCACTCGAACCCCATCGCGACTTCTTTCTCGTCTTCCTTGAAGCGCCGGAGCGAGCCAATGCGCCCTTCCCACACCTGCACGGAGTCCCGCACGAGCCGGGCCTTCGCGCCGCGCCGTGCAAGTCCCTCGGTGATGTAGCAACCGGCGACAACGCCGACTTTCGTGATGTTGAATACCTGCCGTACGTCGGCCTTTCCGAGCGCCTTCTCGACCAGCGTGGGCTTGAGCTGCCCCGCCATGAGCGCCTTCATGTCGTCGACGGCCTCGTAGATGATGTTGTAGAGACGAATCGCGACTTTTTCGCTCTCCGCGAGCGACCCGGCCTTGCCCTGCGGGCGAACGTTGAACCCAATGACGATCGTCTTCGACGCCACGGCGAGATTGATGTCGCTTTCCGTGATCCCACCGATGCCCGTGTGCACGATGTGCAGCCGGATCTTTTCCGTCGAGAGATCCGTGAGCGCCTTGCTGAGTGCTTCGACCGAACCTTGCGCTTCGGCCTTGATGATCACGCCGAGCGTCACGCTCTCGCCTGCGGCCACGTGCCGCTGGATGTCTTCGAAGGTCTGGAACGCGATGTTCGTCGACTTGGTGCCTGCCGTCTTCGTTCGACGTTCGTCCGCGAACGCCTGCGCCTTCTTGATGTCCTGGACGACGAAGATCTCGTCACCCGCCGCCGGCACTTCGTTCAACCCCAGGATCTCGACGGGCGTGCTCGGCCCAGCTTTCACGATGGGCTTGCCGCGATCGTCGAACATCGCGCGGATCTTTCCGTACGCGGTTCCGGTCAGCACGACGTCGCCCGTGTGAATTGTCCCGTCCTGGACGAGGACCCGCGTGACGACTCCGCGACCCTTGTCGAGCGCGGCGTCGTAGACCGTGCCACGCCCAGGCTTCTTCGGGTTGGCCCGGAGTTCCAGGATCTCGCTCTGCAGCGCGAGACTTTCGAGCAATTCGTCGATGCCGACACGCGTCTTCGCGCTGACCTTCACGACGATCGTCTCGCCACCGAACTCTTCGGCGACGATCTCGTGTTCCATCAACTGTTGTGCCACCCGCTCGGGTTTCGCGTCGGGTCGATCGATCTTGTTGATCGCCACGACGATCGGCACGTTCGCCGCCTTGGCGTGGTGAATCGCTTCCACGGTCGTCGGCATGACGCCGTCGTCCGCGGCCACGACGAGCACGGCCACGTCGGTCGTCTCGGCGCCGCGCGCACGGAGCTTCGTGAACGCTTCGTGTCCGGGCGTGTCGAAGAACACGACGGGGCCCTTGGGCGTCTCGACTCGGTACGCGCTGACCTTCTGCGTGATCCCGCCGGCCTCGCCCTCGGCGACCCGCATTCCGAGGATGGCGTCGAGCAACGTAGTCTTTCCGTGGTCGACGTGTCCCATCACGGTGACGACGGGCGGCCGAACTTCGTAGTCGCTCTCCTCGTCTTTGAAATCCGGCATGATCGCCAAGAGCGCGCTGCTCTCGTCGACGGCCACGTCCGACACTTCGTACTGGAACTCCTGCGCGAGCAATTTGGCGGTGTCGGCGTCGAGCGTGCTGTTGATGTTCACGCCGGGCATTCCCATGCTCAGCAGCTTTCCGAGCACTTCGGGTGACTTCACCGACATCCGTCGCGCGAGTTCCTGCAAACTGATCTGTCCCTCGATCTTGACGACGCGCTTGTGCGCGCCCATCTGGGTCAGGGGCATGGGCGGTGGCTTGAGGCCGCCGCGGCCGATCGGCCGGCGCGCAGGAATCGGCCGCCCTCCCGGGCCCGAGATCCGCTGCCCCGGAAGCACGCGCTGAGGGCCACGCGCTTGCGGCTGGATGCGTGATGCGTCGACCTGCACACTTCGCGACGGACGCGCCGGTGTCGACGACTGCACGTGCGTCACGGTCTTCGTGACCGGGTCGTATACGACGGTGCCGGTCTTCGGCGGCGGGGTAGACGGGCGGGGAACGGGCGTCGACGGCGTCTCCCCCGTCGGCCCTTCGGACGTAGCGTCGAACGCTTCGTCGGGCGGTCGTTCGTCGCCCACGGGCGCGGGAGGTTCGTGCCGCTCGTCTCGAGCTTCCTCTGCCGGCGGTGAAGAGATCGGCTGCGTCGCCGCGGGGACGGCGTGCACGGGTGCAGCCGCCGAAGCGTCGATTGCTGGCTCGGGTGGCGTGTGCGCCGCGACGCCAGTCGGTGCCGACGGCTCGTCACGCTTCACCACCGGCGTCGCCGTCTCGGACGGAACGTCGTTCACAGGAACGACCGCGCGAACGGGTTCTGCGCGAACGGGCGGCGGAGGCGCCGCTTCGTCGACACTCGTGATCGACGGCCGAGACGCGCGTTCTTCGCGCGCAGCGGGCGCAGGAACGGCGGCCGCGGGAGCCGCGACGATCGGCCTGGGCGCGCGGCGGATTCGCTTCTTTACGCCGTTGGGCAGCTCGATCTCGATCCAGTCCTGCTCGCGATCCTTGAGAAGGGAGATCTTGATCTGCTCGGCGACGTCGCCGTCGAGCTTCGACATCTTGTTGTTCACCGGGATGCCGAACGCACGGATTTTCGCGACCACGATTTCGTGGTCCATCCCGAGCGATTCGGCGATCTGGTACACTTTGACAGCCTGCGTCATCGGCCCTCCAGCCCGGAAAGACAATCCAGCGTCGCAATCAATTCTTCGCCGATGCGCGCGTCCGTCAGCGCGGCGATCGCAACCTGCTCGCGTCCGAGCATCGCCCCGAGTTCCGTCCGGGTCCCCATCGTTCGGACGGGAACGTCCCCGCGATCGCGTTGCGCGCGGCCCGCGATGTGGGACTCCGTTGCGTCTGTCGCAATGAGCAGAAGCGCGACGCGCGTTCGCTCGAGCGTGTCGATCGCCGCCTCGGCGCCGACGCTGATCGCGCGCTTTCGTTGCGCGACAAGCACCAGCGAGTGGCACTTGCGCCGAAGCGCATCGCGGACGTCACGCACGAGTTGGTCTGCCGACTTCGACGACGCATCCAGCTTGAGGGATCGCTCAGCCAGATGCTTGCGGGCGGCGGTCAGAATGCAGCCTCGCGTCGAGTGAACCCACGCGCCCCGACCGCCGGCGCGTGACCGTACGTCGACGGCAATGGCACCGTCGGGGCCTTCGACCAGACGCAGCAGGCGCTCGCGGTCCTCGCGCGTGCGGCACGCGACGCACTGTCGCGCGGGCGCACGACGCTTGGTCCCGCGAGGCGCGGAAGTGTTCGCGGTCATGGCGGGCGATTCCGTCACTTCGCAGCCTCGACGTCCGCAGGCGCGGGCGCGGCCGCGGGAGCCGCAGCAGCGATCGCGGCGTCCGCTTCGACCCGCGCAGCGTGCGCGGCACGAGCCACCTGCCGCGCGGACTCGATGACCTTCGATTCCGTTTCCAGAAAGTCCTTCGCGCCCTGCTTGATCTGACGCACCTTCTTCAGCCCCAGGCCGGTGTCACGCAAAAGCGATTCCTCGGGCGCCTGGTTCAGCTGCTCGACGCTGCCGACCGCGGCGTGCGACAGCAGTTCCACCGTGTGCTCGCCGACACCGCGCACGAAGAGCAGGCGCTCTTTGGCCGTCAGGGGCTCGACACGGTTGCTCGCTTCGTGGATTCGACGCTGGCGCAATTCCTCCATCGCCGTCTCCGCCGACGACTTGATGCGCTCTGCGTTCTCCGCGCCGCCCAGTCCCGGAATGCCCGCGAGTTCGTCTGCCTGCGCTTCGGACACTTCCTCGAGCGATCGGAACCCGAGCTTGTACATCGTCTGCGCGACCGCCGGCGTCATGCCGGTGATCATCGAGAGCGCGCCGATGGCTTCTTCTTCCATCTGCTTGAACTTGGTCTCGGAGATGATGTCCAGCTTCCAGCCCGAGAGCTGCGACGCGAGACGCACGTTCTGTCCCTTACGACCGATCGCCAGGCTCAACTTGTCGTCCGGTACGACGAGTTCCATCGCGTGGTCGCCCTCGTTGATGATCACGCGTGCGACCTCCGCCGGGGCAATCGCGTTGCACACGAACCGCGCTGGATCGCGATCGAACGGCACGATGTCGATGCGCTCGCCGCGAAGTTCCTGCACCACGGCCTGCACGCGCGCACCCTTCACACCCACGCACGCGCCGACCGGATCGACGTCCGAGTCACGGGACTGCACCGCGATCTTGCTGCGCACGCCCGGCTCACGCGCGGCGGCGACGATCTTCACGATTCCCTCGTAGATCTCCGGCACTTCGCTCTCGAACAACTTCACGAGCAGGCCGACGTCGCCGCGTGCGAGCAACACTTGCGGCCCCTTGCTCTCGCGCTCGATGTCTTTCACGAACGCAACGATTCGCTCGCCGGGTCGGTAGCTTTCGCGCATCACCTGATCGCGCGATCGCAGAATGGCTTCCGTCCGCCCGAGATCCACGATGATGTCGTTGCCTCGCTCGAAGCGCCGCACGATCCCCGTGATGATCTCGCCCTTGCGGTCCTTGTATTCGTTGAAGATGATCTCGCGCTCGGCGTCGCGGATGCGCTGGATGATGACTTGCTTCGCAGCTTGCGCGGCGATGCGTCCAAATCCCTTGTGCGCGCCCTTCAAGCGAAGGATGTCGCCGAACTGCTTCTCTTGTTCGATCGATTTCTTCGAATCGTCGGGACGATAGTAGATGGGGAACGCGAGCTGCTCGCCGACTTCGGCTTCGAGCCCAACGGCCCGCGCTTCTTCGATCGAGATCTCGGTCTCCGGCTGCGTCACGACGTCGATCACCGTCATGTACTGAAGCAGATCGACTTCGCCGGTCTTTTCGTTGAACCGTGCCACCAGCTCACGCGTCGCGCCGAGGTGCTTGCGCGCGGCCGACAAGATCGCGCTTTGCAGCGTGTCGACGAGCACGGCGCGCTCGATGCCTTTGTCTTTGGCGACGATGTCGATGGTCTGGCCAAGGGTCGGACCTGCGGATTGGGCGGGCACGGCCGCCGCGGTGCTCTTTCTGGTTGCCATGGACTACCTCTCGGCCCCGGACGCCGTTTGCGCCGAGGACGCTGACACGGATGGATCGTTGCGATGATCGTCGGGCGAAGAAGAACCTCCGCCGGCTTGGACACTTGCACGGTGCGCCGCGTTCACGGCGCGGGCATGCGCGCGCGCGGCGAGACGCTGCTGGCGACGCGATTGCGCAGAGGCGCTCGCAGGCTGCTCGAACTCGATCTCGTGCAGTCGCGTGCGGACGATGCGCCCCGCGGGAAGATCGTACGTCTGCGCGCCCACATCGATACGGACGGCGAAATCCCCGTCGGGAAGGTCCGACGTGCCGCGCAGCGTTCCGTCGAAACGCTGGCGCGCGTTCTCTCGGTCGCGCGTGTCGATGTGCGCGCGGAGCCCCGCGAACCGGTCGTAGTCCGCGCGCTTCTGTACCGGACGCTCGAGCCCCGGCGAGCCTACTTCCAGCGTGTAGGACGATTCGATGATGTCCAGCGCGTCGAGCGTGGAGGACACGTCGCGGGTCGCGTTCGTGATGTCGTCGAGGGACACACCGGTCGCCGGGTTCGGCTTCCGAGGATCGCCGCCGGGATGGTCGATGAAAATTCGCAGAAGCCCGCGACCGCGACCGTACGCCCATTCGACGGCGACGAGCTCGATCCCACGCACCGCGAGAAGCGGGGCGAGGGCTTGTTCCAGTTGGTGTGGGTCGATGCGCATGGTCGGACCGCTTGGGCCCGGGGAGTCATGCGTCGATGACCGTCTGCACGCGGACGGTCGCGTACGGACTCGTCGACCGGGTCGAAACCCGGGCGGCGATCCTCGGAGGGGCCCGAAAACGGGAAGATCACCCCGAAGACGGGCGGCTTCTACCACCCACCCGGGCGGGGAGCAAGGGGGTCCGAAGCTCGCCTTGCCATCGTGCACACGAGTTGACTACTCTGCCGCCGACGACGCGCCGATGGGCACCCTGGGAACGGGCGCTCACCACGCAGTCGGACGATTCCACTCTCGCTCAGTCGGAGGACGCGATGCGCCGCTCGAATTCGCTCGCACGATGGACGCTGGTTGCAATGGTCGTGGCGCTCGCCGCGGCGTCGGTGGGTTGCCAGAACGAAGACGACCCGCGCACGTGGATCGGAAAGCTTACCAACGAAGCCAAGCGCACCGGGGCGATGGTTCGCCTGCATCGGATCTACGATGCTCGAATGGCAACCACGACGCCTCCGCAGAATCCGCGCGCGCCCTCCGTGGTCGAATTCCTCAACATCGCGCTCCCGCCCATGGTGGCGGCATTTCAGGCCCATCCCGACGACGTGATTGCACGGCGCGAGGCCATCGAGATCTTCGCGACGTGCAACGACGCCCGCGCAATCCCGGCGCTCGTCGGCGCGCTGATGTTCCGCCCGGGCGTCGGCGACAGCGAACGCATTGCGCTGCGCGCCGTGCAAGCGCTCAAGGAAATGGCCCCGACGATTCCGGCAGCCGAGCGCACGCGCGTGATTCAAGGCCTGATCGCCGTGATCGATCGCGCCCAAGGAAGCCTCGGGAACGCGCAGCAGATCCGGTACAATTCGATCCTCGCGCTCGGCGCGATGCACGCGACGGAGGCCGTGGAGACACTCTCGCGGTTGCTTTCGCGGCCGCTCGCGGAACAGGACATTCCCACCGCGCGGGCGTGCGCCGACGCACTCGGGGACATCGGCGATTTGCGTGGCGTCGATGCGTTGATCTACGGGCTCTACCTGAACATCCGCCAGTCGAACGCGTTCAACAACTGCGTGCGAGCGCTCGGTCGTCTCGGAGCTGCAGCCGCGGTGCCCCGACTGATCGTGACGCTCAACGGCGAGAACACGCAGGTCAATCAGCTGATCGAGCAGTACCGCAACATTCCGAACGCGCCTGCGCCGCCGGACGGTCTGGTGACGAGCACCGCGGCCGACGTGCTTCGAACGTTTGCGTCGCCCGACTCGGCAGACGCTCTGTTGCGTTTGCTCCAGAATCCGCAGACGAGTGCGAACATCCGCGGCGCCGCCGGTGAAGCGCTGGCCTACATCGCCATCGCGTCGCCCGCTCGCCGCCCGCAGATTCTCGCGGCGATCACGGCCGTGTTCAACGAAGGCTCGCCCACGGACGAAGAGCATCCATGGATGGGCCCCACCATGGCACCGCGCCTATCACTCATCGGCGACGCCTCGTCGGTTCCCGTGTTGCTCGGCGCGTTGCGGATGCGAGCGCTGCAAGATGCCGAACACGCGAACATGCGGATCGACATGCTCATGCCCTATGCGTCCATCGCACGGCACGGCGACGTGATTGCGTTCGACGAAATCTCGCGCGGCGCACGATCGCAACTCGAAGCGATGGTCCGGGCGGATCCCAACGCCGAAGCCGAAGCGCGCCCGTACCTCACGGCCCTCGACCGCATCGCCAACGTCATCGCCGTCGTACGCGAATGCAGTGACGGCGATCGCGCGTGCTACCAGCGCATGCTCGGGAATTCGAACAACGACACGGTCCGCAAAGCGGCGTACATGATCGTGTGGACGACGCCACCCGGGCAGGCCGCCGCCGCACGCAACGTACTGTTCGACCGGTTGAACCACACCGACATGCTCGTGCGACGCACGATCATGACCGCGATCGACGCGCTCTCTCCGACGGGCTGCGACGACTGCATCACCCGCTTGCAGGCCTTGATCGACACCGAACGCGGTCAAGAGTCGCGCATCCTGTCGCATCTCGACGCGATGCTGCTCATCGGTCGCCTTCGCTCGCGCGTGGGGACACCGGCCGTAGCCCCCGCTGCGGCGCCCGCTGCGGCGCCCGCTGCGGCGCACTAGAATCCCTGCCACCCCGCGCCCGGCACCGTCAACGCAGGTACTCACCCTCGCCGCGTGACTACGTGATTCTTCGCTGGCACGAGCGTCGCTTGGTGTATACTGCCATTCACACGTGATCCGGTTCGAAGTCGAGCAGGGCGAGGCGCGTGGTGCCTATCTCGAGCCGCAGGCTCCCGAGGTGACGCTGGGTCGTTCGCCATCGAGCACTCTGGTGCTGCCGGACTGGCACGTGTCGGGAAATCACGGGCAGTTCCGGCTGGAGCTGAAACAGCCGACGCCGCGGGTCTGGTACCGCGATCTGCACAGCACCAACGGGTCGAGAATCATGCGCGGCGGCATGACCATTCCCGTGGACTCCTCGTGCCAGTGGGAACGCGAAGTTCTCGCGGGTGACCGCCTCGAAATCGGTGATCCCGCGCACCCGGTGATGCTCAAGATTGTCTTCCCCGAGCCCGCCGCGGCCGAGGCCAGTGATCCCTTCGCGATCCCGCCGACCGTGCCGGGGCCGATGCCCCATGTCGCTCGTCAGGAAGTCGAAGCCAAGGTCGTTGCGATGCGATCGATGGCGTCGATTGCAGAGGCGCGCCAGATCGTCGAGGCGGACCCAGTCTCGCTGAAGGCGGTCTACGAGTCCCTGCGCGAGATCGGCGGCGCCCTCGAACTCGACGAAGTGCTCGAAGCCGTGAGCAACACGATCTTCAAGTTGCTCCCGAAAGCAACGCACCTCACGGTCGTCCTGCGGGACGAGACTGACGAAGTGCAGCGGACAGCCGCGCCGCCCAGCGGCGCCACGCCCCTTCCCCGGAAGGAGAAAGGGATCGACCTCGACGCGTACGTTCCGGTCACTACGCGCATTCGCGGACAGAAGGGACCGCAGTCGGAGACCATCACGGTTTCGCACTCGATCTTCCGCAAGGTCGTCGAGCAGCGCACGGCGATTCTCTCGGCGGACGCGCAACAGGACGTGGGCGAGACCGCATCGATCATGGGCGCGCGGATCGTGTCCGTGATGGCCGTTCCCCTGTGGAAAGCGGACGACATCCTTGGCGTGCTGCAAGTCGACAACCGCGCGGCGGCCGGGATCTTCCACGAGCGCGATCTCGACGTGTTGGCGGTCGTGGCGCAGCAGTCGTCGCTCGCAGTCGCGAATGCACGACTGTACCGGCGGGTGCTGCAAGCCGAGCGCGAAGCGAAGGGACAGGCGAGCTATCTCAAGCAGCGCGAGCTGAAGAAGTTCGAGGGGATCATCGGCGAGTCGAGCGCGATGCGTGCGCTCTTCGGTGCGATCCAGAAAGTGGTCGACACACGCGTGACGGTGTTGATCGAGGGCGAGACCGGCACCGGCAAGGAACTGGTCGCGAGCGCAGTGCACTACCAGTCCAAGCGCAAAGACAAACTGTTCGTCGCGCAGAACTGCGCTGCGCTGCCCGAGACGCTGCTGGAAAGCGAGCTGTTCGGTCACAAGAAGGGCGCGTTCACGGGCGCGGACGCCGACAAGAAGGGTCTGTTCGAGCTGGCCGACGGCGGCACGATGTTTCTCGACGAGATCGGCGAGATGCCCTTCGCGCTGCAGTCGAAGTTGCTGCGTGTGCTGCAAGAGGGAGAGATCCGGCCGCTGGGTTCGGGCACGACGAAGACCATCGACGTTCGCATCGTTGCGGCAACCAATCGCAAGCTCGAGGACGAAGTCGCAGCGGGGCGATTCCGTCAGGACTTGTACTACCGTCTGCAAGTGTTCCCGATTCGCCTGCCGCCGCTGCGCGAGCGCCGCGACGACATCCCGTTGCTCGCGAATCATTTTCTCAAACGCTACTCGCAAGAGCTGGGCAAACACGTTGCGGGCTTTTCGCAGCAGGGCATGGAGTTGCTCATGAGCCATCAGTGGCCGGGCAACGTGCGCGAGCTGGAAAACGAAGTGCAGCGGCTGGTGATCCAGGCCGAGCCCGGTGGCTACGTGATGCCGAACGACTTGTCCCCGCGAATTCGCAACGTCGAGAGCGTTCTCGATCGGATCCGGCCGCCGCGCGGATCGCTGCGGGACATGATGGACCACATCGAAAAGTGGCTGCTGATCGAGGCGTTGCGAGAACACGGCAACAACAAGAGCGCCACGGCGAAGACACTGGGCATCACCCGGGAAGGACTGCACAAGAAACTCAAGTCGTACGGAATCGGCTAGGCTACGGTTCGGAGACGGCACTCGATGACCGACACGACCGAACCACGACGGGGAAAGCTTCCACTCGAATTCACGCCGAACCTGCTCGGCAAGGAATACCGAGAGGTCTGCGAAGCGATGCAGCGCATCCCGCAGTCGAAAAACGTGTTCGACCCCACGCGCTATGATCCGCGCGCGATCGAGTCGTGTCGTTCGATGTGGCACCAGCGCATGGAGTTCGAGCATCGGTCGACGGTGGTGTTCTCGAATCTCGTTCACCAGCTCTTCGAAGCGAACGCGTCTCTCGACGCCAAGGTCGTGATGCTGCGCATGGCCCAGGACGAAGTGCGGCACACGGAGACCTGCGCCAACGTCGTCCGCGCACTCGGCGGCGACCCCACCATGGAAATTCCGCTCGATTTCGCGCCGCTCGCGCAACACAAGGGATGCACGCCCGAAGAGCGCGCGCTGCGCAACGTGATCTACACGACGTGTCTGTCCGAGATGATCGCGGTGGCCCGATTCGTCGAGACGCTCGAGCACACGACGGACCCGTACATGCGCGACGCGAATCGCGCGTTGCTGTCCGACGAGAAGATGCACGGGCAGTTCGGGTTTCTGTACCTCGAAGCGTGGCAGCCGTGGCTCGAAGCACACCCCGAAGCGCGCGCGGGGCTCACGCGGTATCTCCGGCATTCACTCGTCGTACTCGAGCAAGCGCTCGCGGGTCCCGACGTGCACTACCCGGAGCTGACAGCGGATGAACTCGCGCTCGGCGTCGTCGACCCGAACAGCGGGCGCGACGTGTTCTATTCCACGATCGAGGGCGCGGTGTTGCCGGGGCTCGATCGATTCGGCCTCGAGGCGTCGAAGGCGTGGCGCGAACGCAGGCTCGAACCGGGAGCGCCCGCGCCGCCTCCGGTGCGATGACCGACGGCGCCGCAGCGGACGGTCCGTCGTCCGAGCATTCGCGAGATGCTCGAACGCGGCGAGTCCTGGTGTTCGTCGCCCTCTCGCTGGGACTGCACGGCACGGTTGTGCCGCTCTCGCTCGCGCTTCGCGGTTTGCATCTTCTCGGCGACGGGAGGATCCGAGAGCCCGGCGATCTCGGCGCGTCCGGCGCAGGCGGCGCCCGCGTTGATTTCTCGGTGACTCGAGCAGCGCCAACGCCGGCAAACGCCGCGCAAGCGCCGGCGACCCCGCCGGCGGCGACCGAGCCGTCTCGCGTGGAACCGCCCGAGCGACGCGCAACGCACGATCGACCGGCCACGAACCCGCGCAGCGCAAATGTAGCGACTACCGCCACACCCGACGCGAGCGCGGCGTCGTCCGACGCGTCGACGGTTGCACAGGTGACCCCGCCCGATCCGGTTCCTGGCGAGTCGGGGATGGTGCCCGGGAGCATCGCGCAGCAGCGATCGCTTCTTCCGCGCGCGGCCCACTGTGCAGATCCTGTGGCGGGCATCTGGCGGTCGCACAAATATTTTCGCGCGTGGGGCGACTGGATGGTCGCGACGCTGTACATCGATCGCGACGGACCGAATCATCTGCGTGGACGCATCGTCGCGCATCAGTGGGACGGCGGACCGATGGACATTCATCCACCCGCCTGCGGCCCGGACGGTTTCGAATTCACAGTGGAGGAACCTGCGTCGGGGCGGTTGGAAGGTCAGCACGTGGACTTCGGTGCGATCACGTATCGCATTCGCGGCTTCGCGTGCCGCAACGCCCACCGCGACTTCGACTACAACCCCGACACGTTCGCGGGAACCATCGATCCGCAGCGCAACGAGTTTCAGTCGCGGCTCAACGACGGGGGCCGCGCGCGCGACGAGCCGATGCTCTTTCGACGGATCGCGTGTGAGACGGGCGGTGCCGCCAACCCAGGTGCCCGGCCATGACGCCGCGCGCCGCGGGGCGAGCGTTGGTGTTCGCCGCGGCGATCGTCCCAGCGATTGCGCGCGATGCGGTGGCCGACGAAGCCGTCGGCACGGCACGACTCGCGTGGGTGCGCGGCGATGGAGCCGAGAGTTGTCCCGACGGCGAGGCCCTCGCGCGCGACGTGACCGAGCGACTCGGGCGCAACCCGTTCGAGCAGGGCGCGCCGCAAGTGATCGAAGGCACCGTCGTTCGCGACGGGCTGCGCTGGTCTGCGCGACTGTACGTGCGCGACGCCGACGGCGGACTCGTGGGTGTGCGCGAGTTCGCAAGTGACGCGCCGACGTGCGCGACCATCGGTCGATCCGTCGCCCTGGCGATCGCGCTGACGATCGATCCCGACGCGCGACTGAACACGCCTGCGCAGCCGCCCGCGGCCCCGGCGCCGACTCCGACTCCGCCGCCGACACCCGTATCCGGTCCGCCCGTTGCGCCGCGCCCGACGCGCCCGCGCCCCGGGGACCGTCTCTCACGGAGTCGCACGATGTCAGTCGTTGCACGCGCTGTCGGCAGTGTCGGGTTGTTTCCGGCGGTAGCACTCGGAGTCGGTCTGGGTCTCGAGGGAACGGTCGTCCGGCGACTGCGCTGGCACGGAGGCGTCGTGTGGTATCCCGAGGTCCGCACATCCACTCGGAATTCGACACTCGGAATCGGGATGGTTTCGGCCGCAGTCGGCGCGTGCGCGGACGCGGTGGACACTGCACTCGTGCTCGTTGGCGGCTGCGTGACCGCGCATCTCGGGTCGTTGCACACAGTGGCCTACGACTTCGCTGCGCTCGATCCCGCCGAGCGCCCGTGGGGCGCCCTGTCGTTCGGCACGCGCGTTGCCCTGAACGTGGGGCCCTTTCGATTCGACGTTCGCCTGGACTTGCTCGTGCCGTTTTCGCGGTATCGTTTCAGTGTCCGCGGCAGCAGCGATCCGGTGTTTGAACAATCCGCTGTGGCCGGCGTGCTGCAATTCGGGGCCGGCGCCAGCTTTTGATCGATGGAACGGATGATCGACACGCACCCAACGTCCCGAGTGACCACGACCGCCGATCTCGGATCGCTGGTCGAGCGCGAGGCCGAGCTCGACGTGGCACGGGTGTATGCGGGGTACGCCAACTTCGTGTGGGCGTCGCTGCATCGACTCGGCGTTCGGGATGCCGATCGTCAGGACTTGCTTCAGGAAGTATTTCTCGTCGTACACAAACGCCTTCACGCGTTCGAAGGCCGATCGAAACTCCGGACATGGTTGTACGGGATCTGCATTCGCGTCGTCACGGCGCACCGGCGGCGAGCGTACGTTCGTCGCGAGCGGCCGATGGCGGAGCCCCCGGAGCCCGCGCGCGCGACGTCGGGCGGCGACTCGCCCGAGGCGGACGCCATGCGCAAACAGGCCACCCAACGCTTGGAAGCGATGCTCGATGAGATGGACCTGGAGAAGCGAGCCGTGTTCGTGATGTTCGAAATCGACGAGCTTCCGGCCGACGAGATCGCAACGATCCTCGGTGCGCCCGTCGGGACCGTGCATTCGCGGCTCTTCGCGGCGCGAAGACAATTCACGCAAATCGTTGGACGTCAGAATGCGCGGGACGCAAGCGGAGCGCGGCGATGACTGCGCCCAAGCCTTGGAGCGACCCGAGTTCCGATGCGCCGGACGGCGTGCGCGAGTTGCTGCAGCATGCGCACCGCTCACAGCCGATGTCCGCGGCCGACCACGCTGCCGCGTCGCGGTTCATTTCCAAACTCGTTGCCGCGCCCGCCGGGGCCACCGCGGCGTGGCTTTCGGGCAAGACGCTCGCGTTGCTCACGGGCGTCGGCGTCGCGGGCGTTCTCGCGGCGCTCACGATTTCGCCTCGCCCGCGCAGTGCCGACCCGCGGGTCGCTCCGCGCGCGGAGGCACAGCGAGTCGAGTCGCCCGCGACGCGTCCCGTCACGCGAGCGCCGGTGGTCGTGGCGTCAGCGCGCGCGCAGCCGGCCGCGTCTCGGAGCGTCGTGACGCGTCCCACGCCGCCAGCGCTTCCCGCACCGATCGCGCCCGTGGTTCGCGCCGCGCACGCCGCAAATCCTCCGCGCACCGGCGCACCGAACCCTGCGCCCGTCGCGGGCGTGCGAGCGCCCACGCCCACCGTTCCGGCCGCCGTGCCGAACTCGCCGCCGGTCGCCGCGACTGCAGCGCCCGACAATTCCGCGAGTGCTGCGAACACGACGTCGACGGCCGACACCTCCGGCTCACCGCATGGCGGGATCGGCGCGACGGCCACGCAAGATCCCGAAGAAGTCGAGAATCGATGGGTGGACGAAGTCTCGCGTCAGGTCGATGGCAATCCCGCGGGCGCACTCGCGCGGCTCGATCGGCTGCGGAGCGTTTTGCCGCGTACGAGCAGCACGGCGCAGGATCGTGAATTTCTGGCGATCACCGCGCTTCATCGATTGAACCGAACGTCGGAAGCGCGCACGCGGGCCGACGCGATGTTCGCGCAGTTTCCGCGCAGCCCGTTCGCGCGACGCATCCGTCGGATGCTCGGGGACGTTCCGTGATCCGCGGCCGAGCGGGACGCAGGGCCTGGCTCGCCGCGGCCCTCGTTCACGCCGGATGCGTGATCAACGTCGAACTGCAGCGGCCGGGAATTTTGGTCGATGCGCCCGTCGACCGCGCGGACTCCGTGTTCGCCGACGCAGCCGACGAAGCGCCCCGGGACGCATCGCCCGTCGACGCGCCATCGGTCGACACAATCGTCGTCGACATCGCGGATGCACGGCGGGACGCGGTGGACGACACCCGCACGGACGTCGCGAGTGACGCGACGGACTCGGGCGGGCCGCGGTGGCTTCCCGTGTTCAGCGGCACGTTCTCGGACTTGCGCGCGATCTTCGGGACGGGACCCAACGACGTGTGGACCGTCGGCGACGAAGGCACGGCCCTGCACTGGGATGGCGCGCGATGGACGCGGTCGTCCACCGGGACGATGGCGGCGCTGCGTGGCGTGTGGGGGAGCAGTCCCGTGGACTTCTGGGCGGTTGGAAGCGAGCGATTCACGGCGCCTGTCGTCCTGCACTGGAACGGCGGTGCATGGACGCGCGACTTGAGCGCGACGCTTCCGATGCCGCTCAACGCCGTGACGGGCAGCAGCGCCGCCGACGTATGGGTCGTCGGCGGCGGCGGTATCGGCGGAACGACGGACGCGCTTCATTGGGACGGCAGCTCGTGGTCGCGGGTGATGGTGTCGCCGACGCCCGCGCAGTTCTTCGGCGCATGGACGATCTCGGCGACGAACGTGTGGATCGCCGCCGGGGATGGAAGTTTGTTCCACTGGGACGGCTCGTTGTGGGCCTCGACGAGCACGCGCGCCCCCCTCGGTCCGCTCGGCAATAGTCTGTGGGGCGAGTCGAGTGAGAGCGCGTTCGCAATCGGTGGCCGTGGCGTGCTGCAGCAATACAACATGGGCACGTGGAGCACGGTGAGCGTCGGCACGCTGAACTCGCTTCGCGCGGTCTGGGGCCTGACCGTCGAAGCGTGGAGTGTCGGCGATCGCGGCACCGTCGCGCGTCGAGACCCGGGGACGATGACGTGGACGTCCGTCGAAGGCGTCGCGCCGCGCACACTCTGGAACGTGTGGGCGTCGAGCCCGAGCGATGTATGGGCCGTCGGCGAAGCCGGCACGATCGTTCACTACACGCGATGACGCGACGATGATTGTTCGATGGCGTGCGTGCGCGCTGCGCACTCATCCGATGCAACGATCGGAGACGTCGTGTCGATCCATTCCGTGCTCGCTTCGCGGCCAGCGCCCGCGGCGGGCCTGCGTGTGGCGATGTCGCTCGTTCTTTCCGGCTGCGTCGGGCTCCCACCGCTGGCGGCTCCGACCGGCGATCCGGCCGAGCCACCGAGTCTTCAGGCGAGCGTTGCGTCTGACCCGATGCTTCCGGACCCGAACGCACCGTCCACGCCGCCGGAAACTCCCTCGGTCAAAGCACCGCCTGCGGGAAGCACAGCGCCGACCGCCGATCCCGATTCGCTGCGGCGTGCGCTTGCCACGCGCTGCGCAGAAGGCCACCCGTCGCTGCAGTTCGAAACCGATGCCGGCGGGATCGACGGACTGCCCGCGTGGCGCGGCCGCGTGCGGCAATTCACGCGGTGCGTGCTGCAGATCGAAGATCACCGCTCGATTCCGCTCGACTACCGGGTCGACGCCGAGGAGCGAATCAGCGAGCACGTCGTGCGGTATCGCGTGTCGTATGCATCGTCGCAGGCTTCGGCAGGCGCGGCGCTCAGAATCCCGGCGTTTCTCTTCGTCCCCGACGGGGTCACTCCGGTGCCAGCAGTCATCGTCTACCACGGGCATGGGGACGGAAAGATCAACGTCGCCGAGCGCTCGAGGACGACGGAAAACGCGATCGGACGGGAGATCGCCGTACAGTACGGTTACGTCGTTCTCGCGCCCGACGCGCCGACGTTCGGCGAGTTCAACTTCGCCGATCACATGACGTACATGCGAGACGTCGTCGCGCGGGACCCGACGGATACGTACATCGCGCACGCCGTCGCCGACGGCGAACGAGACATGGAGGTACTCCACCAGTTGGCGCGGGTGGACGGCACGCGCATCGGAGTGGCGGGCGTGAGCATGGGCTCCTGGCGCGCGTTGCTTCACTCGCTCGTGTACCCCGACGTGCGCGCCGTCGCCGTCGCGGCGCTGTTCGTCCCGTTCGGCGAGTTGTTTTCTCCGCTGCACGAATCGTGTCAGCACGTCCACGCATTGGCGATGATGCTTCGCATGCAAGACCTCGCGGCGGCGATGAGCGACCGCGCGATCATGATCCAATGGGGCAGCGCGGACGGCGCGTTCACCGTGGCGTCCCAAATGCTCCTCGGCGAGACACAGGCGTTGTTCGAGACGATGGATCTCGGCGACCGGCTCGTCGTCGACATCGACGCCGCACGCGGCCACCAGTTCGGCAACGCCGAGGTTGGACGGTTCATGCTCGACCGACTGGGCGTCGGTGCGAGGGAACCCGCCGCGCCGTGAACGGATCGGATCCGCGCGCGGCCGTTGCATTGCTCGCTGAATTCGACACACTGGCAGATTGCTCGTTCGGGCGGTACGATCGATGCAATCAAGTCGGGAGGCGGGAGGCGATGTGCTCGACGGATAGCGAGGGCGTGGCAGCGGCGTGTTTCGTGGTCGACGGTGATCGGCGCACCGCGATGGCGACCGCGCGTCGTATCGAACGCCGCGGCCTCACGCCGGTCGTCGCAGTGAACGTGCGTTGCGCGGTTCGCGCGATCGCGGCGTATGGCGCTGTCTCGCCCCCCCCCCCCCC